>NNBT01002502.1_pt1 | contig 113207 bp, 103 predicted proteins | sample 1173831 | NCBI WGS metagenome assembly NNBT01 (sample SAMN07173936, study PRJNA388173) | plant metagenome | isolation source: symbiotic tissue sample KVJ10 | place: Norway: Troms, Kvaloya island | reverse complement strand
GTTGTAGGTCAGACCGCCCAGGATGCTGTGCGACCGGAAACGACCGTCAAAGCCACGGTTCGCCACGTCGACCAGCTTCACGTTGCTGGCGTTGAAGAAGCGATACTTCAGCGTTGCATCGAGGTTGTCGGTCAGCGGTGCGCGAACGCCCGCGATGCCCTGCCATGCGAACACGGTGTCGGAGTCATCGAGGAAGCTGCCACGCTGGTTCAGCGCGATACGCGACTTGACTCGCGCCACGCCGACACCGCCGCCGATGAAGCCCTGAATGCTGTCGTCGTCGCCGAAATCGAGCAGGCCGTTGACCATGAAGCTCAGCGCCGAGCTACGGCCGCCAGCATAGTCATAGGTGCCCGGAGCCGCGATACCCGGCCCAGCGGCGCCGAGAACCGGCGTACCGACGGTCGACGAATAGCCGTCAACCACAGCCGACTTGTAGGCGACTTCGGCTTCCAAGCGGAAGCTGCCAAAGTCGTAACCGGTCACGCCACCGACGTCATAGCCGTACTTGCTATCGACGGTGCCGGTGCCGCTGGTGGCGGCGGTGATGTCGTACTCGATGTCCTCGACGATCATCCCACCGAACTCGGCGCCTACGTACCACGCGTTGTCGCGGGCAAGTGCAGGCGAGGCGAGTGCGGTAGAAGCGAATGCCAGAACTACGGCAAGCTTCCGCATAATATTCCCCTTTCCATGGTGTCACTACGGACAGCGCTAACTCAGTAAAGAAGCGATAGTTTCCACGCAAGACGACAAAAAGAAGCGACTGTTGCGGGTTTGCCACACCCTCAGCGGGCGATCAAACCGTGCGCCCGAAGCGCCTCCAGAACAAGGGAAAGCGTGGCCCGGGCGGCGGAATCGACGTTAGTTCCGTTGGTTGCGTCGGCGATGGCGGGCTGTTGCGTCGTGAGCACGCGGGTTCCGCCGACGAAAACACCGGTTGTGTGCACTGCCCCGGCCACCCATTCACCGTTTCCAAAGCGCGCGATCACCCCGCCCTCGCGGCACGCCACCGCCATGCCGTCGCGCGGGCCAACGAAGCGCCAGCCGCCCGCCGTCCATCCCGCCAGCGCCAGCGCCTGTCCCGCCCAGTCGCCGACAGGTTCCGCCCCGACGATCCAGCATTGCCCGTCCACCGGCGCGCTCGGCGGCACATCGACCCCGATCGCCTCGACGCAGGCGTGAAGGGCAAGATCGATCAGCGCCAGCGCTTCATTGTGGTCGAGTTCCTTCTGCGCCTGTCCGGCATGCAGCAGCGGCAGCGCCCAGCGCGCCGTGGTGTTCACCATCATTCATCATCTCCCAGGGTCAGCGTTGCGGGCGAGGATGCGCCGAGGCTGCCGATCTGCCGCACCGCGGCCCGCAGCGGCGCGCCGTTCAGCGCGCTCAGCGGCACCGTCACGTACGGAACCGCCGTCACGACAATGTGGCTGGCGATCGCAGTGGTGACGGTAACCTCATAGGCCTCGCGCTCTTCGCCAAGCGGCACGTCGACATGGTCGCGCCACCACCAATCGACGCGGCTGCGTCGGCGCCAGCGCAGGGCGAGCGCCCCCTCGCGGACGTCCGCCGACAGATGCACCGGCGCCAGCGGAAGGCTCGCAGCGCCGGTCAGCCGCACCGCGGCCTCCACACCTTGCTCATCCCCGACCCCCCGCGCCATGACGCGCACGGTTCCACCGGCGCCCGTGAGAGGAAGGATCCGCAGCATCGCTTCCCGCTCCAGGATCACGAAGCGATCCCCGGGTGCCAGCAAGGCCGGCGTCGTCCCGAACCGTCCGCGCCACAGATCGGAGAGCCGCCAGCGACACGCCCCGACCTGCTCGACGCTTCCGAATTGCAGCAACTCGTCACCGACCAGCGCCAGGTTCCCGCCGCGATCCAGCCCTGCCGCGTCCATACTCGTCAGCATCATGCCGTCATGCGCCAACGACAGCTCGATCACGGTGCGGCGATCGACCAGCGTGGCGGGCCCGGCCGATGCTGCGGCGACGATCGTGCCGATGGTTCCAGCGGCCGGCGTTGCCCCCGCCGCCGTCCAGCTCGCGCCATCGTCGATGCTGTGATGGATCATCGCGCGTCGCCAGTGCGGCGTGCTGCCCGCTGCGACGACGGCGATCGTCGGACCGGCGCCCTCGCCCATCATGGCGGGCAATTCCGCGACGCGCACGATCGTCTGCCCCGCCGGCACATCCACTTCGCGAAGCACCCGCCCCGACGCGGCCGGCAGCGCAACCACCGGCGGCGGCAACGCCACCAGCTCGATCGTCACGGCAAATCGCTCGATCTCCACCGATCGCACACGCCACACTCCCGCCTCGCCGGACAGCGACACCACGCTTCCCGGCAACTCGTCGACCGCCGCGATGTCCGTGACGATCCGCCGCGTGGCGCGCGCGCTGGAGGTGCGCGCCAGCATCGTCTCTGCCACCGCCCGCGCGCGCTCCGCCGGCAGCGCCGCAGCAAGGTCAATCGACATCGCCGCCCCAAGCGCGCCAGGACGAACCGCGCGCTGCACCCCCGCCTGCCAATCACGCGCCGGATCATAATGGCTGACCGTCATGGCGTGCGGCGCGCGTGCAGGCGGCGCGATCCGCCGCTGCCCCGCTCCCCCCGCCAGCATCCGCGCCGGCGCGGGGTCACCGCGCATCGCCACCCGGTCACCGATCGGAACAAACCAGGCGCCCGCCACTTCCGCCAGCGTCTCGATCACCGACCGGACACTGTCACCGTAAGCGGAAAAGCCATCGATCGGCAGCATCGCCGCCTCGTCGCCCGGCACGCTCGCGATCACCGCGGGCGCCAGTGCCTGCGCGATCGTAGCGGCAGGTACCGGCGCATCATCGGCAATCACCTCGAACGTCAGCGACGGGATGCGATTGCCGAACGCCTCCAGCGGCAAATCCTCGAATACGGCATAAGCGATGCCGCGATGGGCCGGCGCATTTTCGCCACCCTCGGCGCTCGCGATCAGCGGGTCGGCCGCCTGATCCTCGCTGCCCAGGTGCAGGCGGAATTGCACCGGCACTTTCCAGTCCCCCGCCGCTCCGCGCAACAGGTTGCCATCGGCCCAGATCCGCCCCACGCCGCGGATCGCTCGCGCCGACAATGCCACGGCAACGCTCGCCGAATAGGAGTAGCGCGTCATCGCCGGCTGTCCCTTGCTCCCGCCCTGCCGCTCGCGCCGCTCCACCAGGTCGGTCGCCCAGATCACGTGGCCCGCGACGCGCATCCGCCCGAACAGGCGCGGGATCGGTTGGCCATAGTGCGACGTCTGCACCGCCAGATCGTTGAGGCGCGGCCCATGTCGCCCCTTGGGCCGGAACAGCACATTGCGGTCCACCGCCTGGCCCAGCATGCCGCCCAGCGCCGCCCCGATCGGCCCGCCGGCAAGCCCGCCGACAGTCGTCAGCACCAAAGTCGCCATCAACCTTCCCCCAATTGCCACGCCGTCTCGATCGGCCAGGGCGGCGCGCCCGGTCGCGCCACCACCCGGCCCAGCCCGACATCGGCATGGATGATCCCCTCCTGCGTGCGCACCGCCAGATGCAGGTGCATCGCGGCCACCCGGCACAACAGGATGTCGCCGGCTTGCCCGCCCCCCGCCGGCGCGAGGCCCTGCCAGCAATCGGCGTAGCCCTGCGCATTGCCACAACGGATCGCATAGCCCTCCGGCATCGGGCCGATGTGCCCCGCGCCCCGCAGCGCTGCGGCCACCACGCCGACGCAGTCCAGCCCGATCGCCGGATCACGACCATGCAGCCGAAAGGGTACGCCGATCAGCGCCCGCGCCGCCGCCGCGACGCGCTCTCCCCGGGTCATGCGCCGGGGTAGCGCGTCAACAGGTCCATGCCGGGCAGGTACGGCTCCCCGCGAAAGTTCACGATATTGCCGAACCGCGCCACGCACGTCGCAACCGTCTTGTCGCACCCCTCGCGCAGCAGCACCAACAGACCCGGCGCCGCCCCAACCGCCGCTTCGGCGGACAATGTCACCCTTTCGTCGTCCGATTGCAGGATCGCCTGCTCCAGCCCGCACGCGGCGCCGCCGATCCAGCGCAACGTGCCCCCGCCATAAGCATCGGCCACCGGTTCGCGCTGATCGAGCATCACGCTCGCCCCCTCGACCGCGCGCACCCGCGCGAACCGCCGCCGCCCGGCCATCGCCACCCGGCATCGGCGATCGCCCAGGCTGGCGCGGCACGTCGCGCTCGTCTCCTCCGCCACCGCGCGGTCGAGCGCAGCGGCCGGCCCGTGAAGCTCGACCCGAAACGCGCCCCCGCCGGCCGCATCGACCTCCAATTCTACCGCGCCGATCGTTCCGCTGTTCAGCACCAGCGGCGCCCCGCCGCGCGCCCAGTCGACGATCGCCACCGTGATCCGCGCTGCGTCCCAGCGGCCGGCGATCAGGTCATCCGCCGCGATCGCCGCGCTGCTCAGCGCGCCCTCCGTCTCGCTGATCGCGGCATCAAGCCCATCGCTGCGCCGGATCGCCGCCGGGATCATGCCGGGTGCCGCGTGATAGCGCCGCCCCTCTATGACGAGGTCGCGGTCGTGATCGGTCAGCCCGATCGTCACGCCGTCGCGCCGCTCCAGCGTCCACAGCATGGCAAAGGTGGTCACCCGCCGCGCCTCGTCCGCGGTCGCGCCGACCAAGGCAATCCGCGCCTCGGGCACCCGCCGCGCGACGCCATTGACCCATTCCGCCCCCGCGCGCGTCTTGCCGAACCCGCGCCCCGCCCGGACCAGCCACACGCGCCACGCCTCCTCCGACCAATATTGTCCCCCATGCGCGAACGTGTGCCAGCGCCCCGCCAGCTCCACCTTCATCGGCATCGACAGTTCTGCGATCACCCGGTCGCGCTCGTCCGGCGGCAACAGCGCCAGCCTCATCAACAGATGCCCGTTCATGACGCCGCCCCCCGCCTGGCCAGCCCGTCGAGCGCGCGCTTCAGCGCCGCGTCGCTCTCCGCCTCGGTCGGCATGCGGACCGGCAGCACCTGCCCCCTGCGCCCGCCATCGGCGGCGCGATGCCGCTGCAACATGCCGACCGCCAGTTGCAGGTCGCCATTGCTGATGCTCGCGCCCGGCGCGCCAGCCGCCACCGCATCGACCTTGCCGATCGCATAGACCAACAGCACATTTTCCAGCCGGTCGTATCCGATCGCCAGCGCCTCATCCCAGGCCGCAGCAAAGGCGGCATCCACGCTGCGCCAGCGGTGGACCGTCGCCAGCGTCCGCCCCGCCGACGCGGCCGCCGCCGCCACATTGCAGGTCTCCGCCAGCACCTTGGCAAAGCGCAGCTGCCGCAGCCGGGTGGTATGCCCCGCGATCCGCTCGACCCCGCGCTTTTCGTCCTGCGGCCACGCCGCCGCGCCAGCCTCATCCTCGGGCGCTGCCGACAACGTCGCGGCGTCAGGCACGCAGCCGCCGCCGCCCTGCGACACGGCGCCCGGCGCTTCGCCGCGGCTGCCCGCCTTCCTTCCCCGCCCGACGCCCGTCGCCGCCCCACCGGCCTTGCGCGCCGTGGTTTGCGCGGCCTCACCCGCCGTGGTGCCTCGCACCGCCCGCCGCGCTCGCGCCGGATCGGCCGGCACCTGCTCCCGCGCGCCGCTGCCGCCAATGCGCACGATCCCGTCCGCTGCGCCCTTGTTCATCGCGCCTCTCCCCCGCTGCCGTGGACGTCCCGCCGTTCGGACAGGCCCCCAAACGCCGACGGGCCGGGAGCGACAGGGCCTACCCCTGCGCTCACCGGCCCGTCGCCGCATCGAGCTGGCAGCGCTGCCCAATTGCGCCTGCACTTCCTCGATGTTCCTGTTTTGTACACAAACAGCGTCGCGCTGTCAAGCGCGTTTCGCTTGCCCTTGGCCGCGCCCCCGCGCAGGAACCCTCGCGAATGACTGCGGGGAGGACGAATGAGCAGCTATGACGTGGTGATCGTCGGTGCGGGCCATGGCGGTGCTCAGGCCGCCATCGCGCTGCGCCAGGCAAAGTTCGACGGCACGATCGCGGTCATCGGCGCGGAGCCGGAACTGCCCTATGAACGCCCGCCTTTGTCGAAGGAATATCTCGCCGGGGACAAGGCGTTCGACCGTATCCTGATCCGCCCCGCGGCCTTCTGGCAGGAACGCGGCATCGACATGCTGCTCGGCCGCGAAGTCACCGCCGTCGATCCCGCCGCGCATCGTGTCACCACCGCCGATGGCGCGACGATCGGCTATCGCCATCTCATCTGGGCGACCGGCGGCAGCCCGCGCCGCCTCGCCTGCGCCGGCAACGATCTCGCCGGCGTCCACACCGTGCGCACCCGCGCCGATGCCGATCGCATGATGGCCGAGCTTCCCGGCGTCACCCAGGCGGTGGTCATCGGCGGCGGCTATATCGGGCTGGAGGCCGCCGCGGTCCTCGCCAAGTTCGGCAAGAAGGTCGTTCTGCTCGAGGCGCTCGACCGCGTCCTCGCCCGAGTCGCCGGCCCGGACCTCTCGCGCTTCTACGAGGCGGAGCATCGCGCGCACGGCGTCGACGTTCGGCTCGGCGTCGCGGTCGACTGCATCCTTGGGGAGGATGGCCGCGCCACCGGCGTTCGCCTCGCCGACGGCAGCGTCATTCCCGCGCAGCTCGTCATCGTCGGCATCGGCATCATCCCCGCGGTCGAACCCTTGCTCGCCGCCGGCGCGGTCGGCGGCAATGGCGTCGCGGTCGACGCGCAATGCCGCACCAGCCTCCCCGACATTTTCGCGATCGGCGATTGCGCGCTCCACGCCAACGGCTTCGCGGAAGGCGCCAACATCCGGCTCGAATCGGTGCAGAACGCCAATGACCAGGCCAATGTCGTCGCCAGGACGATCGCCGGTCAGGACGCCGCCTATCACGCGGTGCCGTGGTTCTGGTCCAACCAGTACGATCTGAAGCTTCAGACCGTCGGCCTCTCGATCGGCCATGACGCCACTGTCCTGCGCGGCGACCCCGCCGCCCGCAGCTTCTCGATCATCTACCTCAAGGCCGGCCGCGTCATCGCGCTCGATTGCGTCAATGCGGTCAAGGATTACGTCCAGGGCCGCAAACTGGTCGAAACCGCCGTCACGGCCGATCCCGCGCGGCTCGCCGATGCCGGCACGCCGCTGAAGGAACTCGCCGCCTAATCACCGCCAACGAAAAAGGGGGCGCCGGCCCATCCGCCAGCGCCCCCTTTCGGGTCCGTCCAGGTCAGCCGATCAGATGTGGATCGGCTTGCCCTGCACCGCCATCGCGGCTTCCTTGATCGCTTCCGAATGCGTCGGGTGCGCGTGGCAGGTGTAGGCGATGTCCTCGCTGGTCGCGCCGAACTCCATCGCCTGCGCCGCCTGCGCGATCATCGTGCCCGCAACGCTCGCGATGCACCACACGCCCAGCACGCGATCGGTCTTGGCGTCGGCGATCACCTTCACGAAGCCGTCGGGCTCGTGATTGGTCTTTGCGCGGCTGTTCGCCATCATCGGGAACTTGCCGACCTTGATCTCGCCCTTTTCCTTGGCGGCTTCCTCGGTCAGCCCGACGCCCGCGATCTCCGGCCAGGTGTAGACCACCGACGGGATCACATCATGGTTCACGATGCCATGCTGACCGGCGATGTTCTCGGCAACGGCAATGCCCTCGTCCTCGGCCTTGTGCGCCAGCATCGGACCGGGAATGACGTCGCCGATCGCCCAGACACCCGAAACCGAGGTGCGGAAATCGTGATCGGTCTCGATCTGGCCGCGGTTGTTCGGGGTGAGGCCGATCTTCTCCAGCCCCAGGCCGTCGGTGTTCGGCTTGCGGCCGATCGACACCAGCACGCAATCCGCCTCGATCGTCGATGCCTCGCCGCCAGCGGCGGGCTCAACGGTCAGCGTGGCCTTGTCGCCGTTCACGGCAACATTGGTCACCTTGGTGCCCAGCTTGAACTCGATCCCCTGCTTCTTGAAGATCTTGTTGGCTTCCTTGCGCACGTCCCCGTCGAAGCCCGGCAGGATCTGGTCGAGGAACTCGACGCACGTCACCTTCGCACCCAGACGACGCCACACCGAGCCAAGCTCCAGCCCGATCACGCCGCCACCGATGACGACCATGTGCTCGGGGACCTTGGGCAGCTCGAGCGCACCGGTCGAATCGACGACCACCTTCTGGTCGATCGTCACGCCCGGCAGCGGGGTGACGCTGGATCCGGTCGCGATGACGATGTTCTTCGCGGTCACCTTCTGCCCGTCGACCGTGACACTGTGCGCGTCCTCGAAGCTGGCGCGGCCCTTCAGCCACGTCACCTTGTTCTTCTTGAAGAGGTATTCGATGCCGCCCGTCAGGCTCTTCACCGACTCGCGGCGCTGGCCGTGCATCGCATCGAGGTCCAGCTCCGGCGTCACCTTCACGCCCATCTTCGCCATCGAGCCGTTGGCCGCCGCATCGAAAAATTCGCTCGCGTGCAGCATCGCCTTCGACGGGATGCAGCCGACGTTGAGGCAGGTGCCGCCCAGCGTCTCGCGGCTCTCGGCGCAGGCGGTCTTCAGGCCCAATTGTGCCGCCCGGATCGCTGCGACATAGCCACCCGGACCGGCACCGATCACGAGAACGTCATAGTCGAATTCGTCAGCCATCGGGTGCACTCGCCTCTGGATTAGGGAAACCGGCTGCGACATAGACCCTCGTGACGGGGGTGCAACCCCGCGAGCGACTTAGGAGAGGCCGGATGGACCTGACGTGGAGCCCCGAAGAACGGGCGTTCGAGGCGGAGGTGCGCGATTTTCTCGCCACTGCGCTCACCCCCGATCTGCAACGCGCCGGCCGCCTCTCCACCAGCGTCTATGCCGATCACGAAGCCAGCATGAAATGGCAGCAGATCCTGGTCGAAAAGGGCTGGGCGGCACCGCACTGGGCGCCCGAACACGGCGGCACCGACTGGACGGTGGCACAACATTACATCTGGAATCGCGAGCGGATCGCCGCCGGCGCGCCCGGCCTGTCCCCGATGGGCATTTCGATGGTGGCCTATGTCATCATGAAATACGGCACGCCCGAGCAGCAACGCTTCTTCCTGCCGCGCATCCTGTCGGGCGAGATCTTCTTCTGCCAGGGCTATTCCGAACCCGGCTCGGGCAGCGATCTGGCGTCCTTGCAGACCAGCGCCATCGAGGACGGGGACGACCTCATCATCAACGGCCAGAAAGTGTGGACCACCCACGCCAATGAGGCGAACTGGATCTTCGCACTGGTCCGCACGTCGAAGGAAGGCCGCCCGCAGCAGGGCATCACCTTCATCCTGATCGACATGACGACCCCCGGGGTGGAGGTCCGCCCCTTCACCATGGCCTCGGGCGAGCAGATCCAGAACGCGGTCTTCTTCACCGACGTGCGCGTGCCCAAGGCGAACGTGATGGGGGAGATCGACCGCGGCTGGAGCGTCGCGAAATATCTTCTCGAATTCGAACGCGGCGGCAATGCCTACGCCCCCGCGCTCAAGGCCCGCGCCGACGCCATCGCCCGCTATGCGGCGGAAACCATCGGCAGCGACGGCGCGCCGCTCCTCGATGACCCGGTTTTCGCCACCAAGCTCGCCCGCGCGCGGATCCGCGCCGACGTGCTGGAGATCATGGAACTCCGCCTGCTCTCGGCCGCGGACGACGATGGCAGCGTCGGCGCCTTGTCGTCGATGATGAAGATCATGGGCACCGAACTCGCCGGCACACTGACCGAACTGACCATGGAGGCGGCGGGCGACCGCGGCCTCGTCTATCAACCCCACGCCACCATGCCCGGCGGCCCGGTCCCCCGCCACACGCCGCCCGCCGACGGCTATGTGTCGGGCGAGGAATGGCACGCGCTCGCACCGCTGCGCTACATGAACGAGCGCGCCGGCCCGATCTACGCCGGCTCCAACGAAATCCAGCGCAACATCATCGCCAAACAGGTGCTGGGGCTCTGACCAAGCCCCCCGCTCCGATTGCACGAAAAAAGGGGCCCCGGCCTGCGCCGGAGCCCCCTTTCGCTAGCTCGGCGCGGGGATCAGAAGTGCCCGATCACGCCCAGCATCGGACGCACCGTCTCGAAATCGCCGGTGGTGGCGATTTCGGCGCGGATGCGGATGCCTTCCTTCTTGACCAGACCGTCCAGGCCGATCGCCGACGGGCCGAACTCGCCGCCGATGCCGTAGGCGATACGGCCATAGTCGCGGCTGTCGTTGCCGTAGCGGTCGAAGTTGACCCAGCGGTAGCCGGCCTTGACGTAGATGAGGCCAGTCTCACCAGCGCGCGCGCCGACCCGGCCGTGCACACCATATTCCCAGTCGATGTCGCCGGTGAAGCCCTTGGCCGCATTGCCCTCGACGCCGACGAAGAAGCTGTTGAGCGGCACGTTCACGCCGACCACGCCCTCGACCAGGCCGCCCTTCAGGCGGTTGCCCGGCTGCGACACGGGGATTCCGCCGCCCGGTGCGCTCTCGAAGCCTTCATAGCCGCCCAGCACGCCGACATAGGGATCGATCCCGAACGCGCGCGAACCGTCGCTGGTGGTCTCCTGCGCCGCGGCCACAGACGGAATCACAAAAGCGGCGGCAACGGCCGCCGAAAGCAACTTCTTCATCACAATACCTTATCACGAGGCCGCCGCTTGATGCGCGGTCCACACGTTCAAACCGTCAGGGTTCCCGCAAGTTGCTGCACTTGCGAGACAAAGAAATCGTGTTGCATTGCAGCAACACTACTGTGGCCGAAACGGGACGACCTAGAACAGCCGCCCGCCGTCGGGCACCGCCAGCGTCGGCGCAGCCAGCACCACCTTGCCCGCCGCGTCGGGAAAGCCGAGCGTCAGCACTTCGCTCATCACCGGGCCGATCTGCCGCGGCGGGAAGTTCACCACCGCCATCACCTGCCTGCCGACCAGATCCTCGGCGGCATGGTTCTCGGTGATCTGCGCCGACGATTTCTTGCGCCCGATCACCGCCCCGAAATCAATCACCAGCTTCAGCGCCGGCTTGCGCGCTTCCGGGAACGGCTCGGCCGACACGATCGTGCCGACGCGAATGTCGACCTTCAGGAAATCGTCGAAACTGATCGTCTCGGCCGCCGGGGCGCCGGCATCATGATTGGCGTGCATCAGAAATCCGGGTTCTCGTAATAATCAGGCGGCTCGATCCCGCTCATCCGCTCGGCCAGCAAGGGCCGGAAGCTGCGGCGGCTCTTGAACGCCGAATACCACGCCTTGGCATGGGTATGCCCTGACCAGTCAATCCCGCCGAGATAATCCGCGACCGAGATATGCGCCGCGGCGGCAAGGTCGGCGAGGCTGATCGTCGCGCCCGCCATCCATTTGCGATGGTCGAGCAGGTAATCGATGTAATCGAGATGCCCGATCGCGGATTTCATCGCCTCGCGCAGCCGGGCGGCGTTGGGCGACTGGCGCAGCACCAGCCGCTTCACCATCCGCTCCTCGATCAACGGCTGGCTGACGTCGCGGAAGAATTGCGCGTCGAACCAGGTTGTCAGGCGGCGGATCTCGGCGCGGTTGGCGGCCGATCCGTTGATCATCGCCGCGCGATCGACCGTCTCCTCGAAATATTCGCAGATCGCCATCGAATCGATCAGCACCGTGCCGCGCTCGCCATCCACCATCACCGGCGTCTGCCCGGCGGGGTTCAGGTGCAGGAACTCGTCCCGCCGCGACCACGGCATTTCCCGCACCAGCTCATAGCCGACGTCCTTCTCGCCCAGCAGGATGCGGACCTTGCGGGTGAAGGGACACAAAGGAAATTGATGGAGCTGCCACATGCCCCATCGTTAGGCCGCCAAGCCGGCCAGTGAAAGGCGCTTCGGCGAACTTGCGCCACCGCATGGCGTGTCACGCCGGGGCAGGTTATGCCGTGCCTCAAGCGGACGCAGGATCCGCACCATCAGGAGAGGCCGATGACCTTTGAACAGATCCGCTACACGATCGATGGCCCGATCGCGACGATCATGCTCGCCCGCCCGGAGAAGATGAACGCCTATACCGCGGTGATGGGCGCGGAACTTGCCGAGGCGGTGCGCAAGGCGGGCGCCGAGGAGAAGGTGCGCGTCATCATCCTGACCGGCGAGGGCCGCGGCTTCTGCGCGGGCGCGGACATCTCCGGCGGCGCGGACAGCTTCGGCAGCGGCGGGCCCAATTTCGCCGCCGAGGGCAAGCCGCGGCAGGATGGCGGCAGCTTCGTCGGCGCGCTGTTCGACAGTCCAAAGCCGATCATCGCCGCGATCAACGGCGCTGCCGTCGGCGTCGGTGCCACGCTCACCTTGCCGTGCGACATCCGCATCGCTGCCGACACCGCACGCTTCGGCTTCGTCTTCGCGCGCCGCGGGCTGGTGCCGGAGGCGGGGAGCGCCTGGTTCCTGCCGCAGCTCGTCGGCCTGCCCCAGGCGCTGCGCTGGTGCCTGTCGGGCGCGCTGTTCGACGCAGCCGAGGCGCTACGCGGCGGGCTGGTCAGCGAGGTCGTCCCCGCCGACACCCTGCTCGCCCGCGCGCAGGAAATCGCGCGCGAGATTGCGGAGAACACCGCCCCCGTCTCGATCGCTCTCACCCGCCAGATGCTGTGGCGCTTCGCTGGCGAGCCATCGCCATCCGCCGCGCTCAAGGTCGATGGCGGGTTCGCCATGACGCTCGGCGCCGGGCCCGACGTGCGCGAGGGCGTCGCCGCCTTCTTGGAAAAGCGCCCCCCCGCCTTCCCCGGGCGGATCGCCACCGACATGCCGCCCGGCTACCCCTGGTGGGGCCGCTGACGGCGCTCGCCCCGCCATCGCCGCCATCACCGTTGCCGGAAGCGGCGCGGACCCATGCCCGAACTGCAATGGCGCGCGCACGATGCTTGCTTGCGCCCCGCCCCCCTGCTGCGCTTCAACCGCGCATCCACCGGAGTAACCCAATGCGCCGTTTCGCTTTTCTCCTTGCCTGTTCCGTCCTCGCCGCCCCCGTCCTCGCCGCCCCAGCCCCCGCGCTTGCGCAGCAGCAGGCGAATGCCGCGCCGGTTGATGGCCCCAGCCGCACCTTCACTGGCAACGACCTGTTCGGCCTCTCGATCGCGGCCGATCCGCAGATCAGCCCGGACGGCCGCACCATCGTCTATGTCCGCCGCACCGGCGACATCATGACCGACCGGATGCAATCGTCACTGTGGCTGATCGATGTCGCCAGCGGAAAGCAGACGCCCTTCGCCACCAGCGGCTCCAGCCCGCGCTGGTCGCCCGACGGCTCGCGGATCGCCTATGTCGCCGCCGATGGCCACCGCGCCCAGCTCTTCGTCCGCTGGATCGGCAGCGGCGCCAGCACGCGCGTGACCAGCCTTCCGGGTGATCCCAACAGCCTGTCCTGGTCGCCCGATGGCACGCGTCTCGCGTACATCGCGACCGTCGCCGGCGAGCCGACCAAGCTCGGCAAGGCACCCGCCAAGCCAGAGGGGGCGAAATGGGCCGAACCGCTCGAGGTGATCGATCGCATCACCTATCGCAACGACGGCCCCGGCTATCGCAAGCCCGGCTACGACCATGTCTTCGTCGTCTCGGCGGAGGGCGGCGCGGCGCAGCAGCTGACCTTCGGCAAGTTCGATGATGGCGGCCCGCTGTCGTGGAGCGCGGACGGCCGCACCATCCTGTTCTCCGCCATCCGCGGCCCGGATGCCGAGCGTCAGGTGATGAATTCCGAGGTGATCGCGGTGGACGCCCGCACCGGTGCATTGCGCACGCTCACCAGCCGCGATGGGCCCGACGGCGCACCGCGCTTCTCCAGCGACGGCAGCCGGATTGCCTGGATCGGCTTCGACGACAAGCGCCGCGCTTATACCAACGCCGAACTGTACGTCGGTGACGCCAATGCAGCGTCGCCGCGCTCGCTCACCGCGTCGCTCGATCGTTCGATCGATGACGCGCAGTGGGCCGGCGACGGCCGCGCGCTCTACGCCAGCTATGACGACAAGGGGCAGCGCAAGCTCGCCCGCATCGGGCTTGACGGACGTTCGACGGTGCTTGCCGACAACCTCGCCGGCGGCGGGCTCGATCGCCCCTATACGGGCGGCGATTTCTCCGTCTCGCGCGGCGGCACCATCGCCTACACCGGCGGCGACGCCTCGGCCCCGGCGGACGTGTGGGTGTGGAGCGGCGGCAAGGCGCGTCGCCTGACCAACCTCAACGCCGTGCTCACCGCCTCCAAGACGCTGGCGCCGGTGCGCAAGATCGCGGTGACCGCGCCCGACGGCCGCCCGATCGACGCCTGGCTCGCCACCCCGCCGGGCTGGCAGCCGGGCACCCGCGTGCCGCTGATCCTCGAAATCCACGGCGGCCCGCATTCCGCCTACGGCCCGAGCTTCGCCACCGACGTCCAGCTCTATGCGTCCGGCGGCTATGCCGTGCTGTGGACCAACCCGCGCGGCTCCACCTCCTACGGCGCCGAGTTCGCGAACCTGATCGACAAGAATTATCCCAGCGAGGACTATGACGATCTGATGGCCGCGGTGGACGCGGCGATCGCGGAGGGCGTGGCCGATCCCAACAATCTGTTCGTGACCGGCGGCTCGGGCGGCGGCGTGCTCACCTGCTGGATCGTCGGCAAGACCGATCGCTTCAAGGCGGCGGCCACGCAAAAGCCCGTGATCAACTGGATCAGCGAGGCGCTGACGATGGACAACACGCTGTTCACGTCGCGCTACTGGTTCTCCAAGCTGCCGTGGGAAGATCCCATGAGCTACTGGAACCGCTCGCCGTTGAGCCTCGTCGGCAACGTGAAGACCCCCACGCTCGTCGTCGTCGGCAGCGAGGATTACCGCACCCCCGTCAGCGAGAGTGAGCAATATTATGGCGCGCTCCAGATCGCCGGCGTCCCGACCGCGCTGGTGAAGGTGCCCGGCGCCAGCCACGGCGGCTTCACCAGCCGCCCGTCACAATCGGCGGCGAAGGCCAGCGCGATCCTCGCCTGGTTCGATCGCTACCGCAACGCCGCGCCGGCGGCATCCACCCCGGCCAATTGATCATCGGCATGGCGGCGGACCGCGCGTTCGCCGCCATGCCATAATCGTTTGGCGCGACTCCGCGAGCGGGCGTATGATCCTCTGATGGAAAAGCGCCGCCAGATCTCGATCGTCGCCGGCACGTTGTCGCTCGCCGCGCTCGCCATGATCGACCCGCCCAGCGCGGACATCCGCATCCTGACGCATGAGCGCGCCGACACCTCGCCGGCCCGTTTCCAGGCCGGGGTCGACCTCGGCCTCGCCAGCGCCTCGATTCTGGTCACCTGGACGGCGCACCAGCTGACTCGCTGAGCCACCGCCGCGCCGCGGCAATGGCCCTGCTCGTTTGCCTGATCAGGCCGCGCGCTGTTCCAGCGCCTGCGCCGCCTCGGCCATCAGCGACGCGATGATATCCGCAAGCGGCTCTTCCTTGGTCACCATGCCGACCGACTGGCCCGCCATCACGCTGCCATGCTCGACATCGCCGTCGATCACCGCGCGGCGCAGCGCACCGGCCCAATAATGTTCGATCTGCAGCTGCGCCTCGGCCATCGCGACCGCACCTTCGTCCAGCGCCTGCGCCACTTCGCGCTGCTTGGCGGTGAACAGCTCGCCCCCGGCATTCTTCAGCGCGCGCACCGGGATCACCGGCAGCCGCGGGTCGATCTGAACGCTCGCCACCGCATCGCGCGCAGAGGCGCGGATGAACGCCTGCTTGAACTTCGGGTGCGCGATCGATTCGGTCGCGCAGACGAAGCGCGTGCCGAGCTGGACGCCAGCCGCGCCCATGTCGAGATAGCCCGCAATCGCCTCGCCGCGGCCGATGCCGCCGGCGATGAACACCGGCACGTCATTGGCAATCGCCGGCAGGATCTCCTGCGCCAGCACGCTGGTCGACACCGGGCCGATATGCCCGCCCGCTTCCGAACCCTCGATCACCAGCGCATCGACGCCCGAACGGATCAGCTTCTTCGCCAGCGCCAGCGTCGGCGCAAAGCAGATGACCTTGGCGCCCGACGCCTTGATCGCCTCCAGAGATCCCTTCGGCGGTAGCCCGCCCGCGAGCACGACATGGCCGACCTCATGCTTACCGCACACCTCGATCAGCGCCATCAGATCGGGGTGCATGGTGATCAGGTTCACGCCGAACGGCTTATCGGTCAGCGCCTTGGTCGCGGCGATTTCCTTGTCGAGCAGCTCCACCGTCATCGCGCCGCACGCGATCACGCCAAAGCCGCCGGCGTTGGACATGGCGGCGACGAGGTTGCGCTCGCTAACCCAGCTCATCGCACCGGCCATGATGGCCACTTCGCTGCCGAGGAATGCGGCGCCGCGCGCCATGCGGCGGGCGAGACGGGCGGAACCGGAACGGTCGATCGTGGTATCGTTCATCACCGCGCCGCTACACGGGTCGCGCGGCGGAGACAAACATGCGGCAGCACGCCACCGAATTGATTGTTACTGCGCCCGGCCCGGGGCTTCACGAATTCACCCGCGATGTCGTAAACTGGGTCGCCTCGACCGGCATCGAACAGGGTCTGCTCACCCTCTTCATCCGCCACACCTCCGCCTCGCTGCTGATCCAGGAAAATGCCGCCCCCGCCGCGCGCCGCGACATGGAACGCTACCTCGCTCGCATCGCCCCCGAATCGCGTGACTATGAACATGACGACGAGGGGCTGGACGACATGCCCGCGCACCTCCGTTCCGCGCTCACCGCCACCAGCCTCTCGATCCCGGTCACGAACGGCCGCCCGGTGCTCGGCACGTGGCAGGGCATCTACCTCTTCGAGCATCGCCGCGCGTCGCACCGCCGGCACGTCGCGCTTCATCTGATCGGCGAGTGACGCGATGCTGGGAACGCTGAAAGTCGCCGCCCGCGATCGCGCCCGGCTGGGCGAAGTCGCCGCCGTCATGTCGCGCTTCGGCCTCGACGTGCTGCTCGCCCGCCTCGGGCTGGGCAATGCGCAGGAGCAGCCGGAACCATTCGACCTCCCCGATCGCACCCGCCGCGGGCTTGAGGCGCTCGGCCCCACCTGGGTGAAGCTCGGCCAGATCATGGCAACCCGCGCGGATATCCTGCCGCCCGAATGGATCGCCGCCTTCGAACAGCTGCAAAGCTCGGCCCCACGCCTGCCGTTCGAGGACCTGCGCCCTGCGGTGGAAGCCGCGCTCGGCGAGCCGCCCGAAACGGTCTTCGCCCAGTTCGATCCCGAGCCGCTTGCCGCCGCCTCGATGGCGCAAGTCCACCGCGCGACGCTGCACGATGGCACCGCCGTGGTGGTCAAGATCCGCCGCCCGGGCATCCGCCCCCGGATGGAGGCGGATCTCCGCCTGCTCGGTGAGGTCGCCCGCGTCATGGAGCGCTCCAATGCCGAGGCCCGCCGCTTCGGCGCGACGAAGCTCATCCGCCAGCTCGGCAGCGCGATCCTGGGCGAACTCGATTTCGCCAACGAGGGCCGCAATGCGGATCTGCTGCGCGACGATTTCGCACGCGACTCCCGCGTCCTCATCCCGCGCATCCACTGGGATTATACGTCCGAAGCGCTGATCGTGATGGACCACATCCCCGGCGTGCCGCCGCGCAACGCCCAGGTGCTGCGGGATGCCGGGATCGACCCCGCCGTGATCGCGAGTTCCGGCGCGGACATCGTGCTCCAGATGGCGCTCATCAACGGCCGCTTCCACGGCGATCCGCACCCCGGCAACCTCCTGTGCCTGCCCGGCAATCGCATCGGCATGATCGATTTCGGCCTCATCGGCCACGTTAGCCCGCGCCGGCGTGAGGAATTCATCGCCTTCGTACAGGCACTGGTCACCGACGATCCCGTGCTCCTCGCCGAAACGCTCGCCCGCTGGGCCGAACTGGGACATCAGGTCCCGCGCTTCATGCCGATCGCCGAGGGGCTGGTGATCCGCCACGGCCGCCGGCTGGTGCTGGCCGATCTCGTCGCGGATCTGTTCGGCACGTTGCGCGAGGAGAAGCTCGCCTTCCCGCCCGATCTGCTGCTGCTGTTCAAGGCGCTGATCACGCTCGATGGCGTGCTGGGCGCGATCGAGCCCGACTTCGATCTCGCCGCCGCGATGCGCCGCGCCAGCGGTCGGCTGGTGATGGAGCGCCTCTCGCCCGAGCGGTGGTCACGCCGCGCCGCCGCGGTCGCACTGGAGGTCGATCGCCTTGGCGACGATCTCCCGCGCCTGATCCGCGCGCTCGCCCGCCGGGCGGAGGCGCCGCCAGCGCCTGCCCCGGCTCAACCTTTCGACAGCCGCATCCTCGCGGCCGCGCTGATCGTCGCCGCGCTGATCATCGCGGCGGCGATCATGCTGGCCTAGCGGCCCGGACGGCGGGGTTCAGGCGGCCTCGTCGGCGTCCAGGCCGTAGGCGGTGTGCAGCACGCGCACCGCCAGCTCCGTCTCGTCCTCATGGATCAGCACGCTGACCTTGATCTCGCTGGTCGAGATCGCAAGGATGTTGATCCCGCGCGCGCCCAGCGTCGAGAACATCGTGCTCGCGACGCCCGCATGGCTGCGCATGCCAACACCGACGACGCTGATCTTCGCCACGCGCGTGTCGTGCACCAGCTCCTCGAAGCCGATCGCCACACGCGCCTGGTTCAGCGTCTCGATCGATCGTGCCAGGTCCGCCGCCGGCACGGTGAAGGTCACGTCCGTCGATCCCGAGCCCCGCGCTCCGTGATCGTGCGCGATATTCTGGATGATCATGTCGACGTTGATGTTCGCCGCCGCCAGCGGCTCGAAGATCGCCGAGACCGAACCCGGCTTGTCGGGCACCGCGGTCAGCGTGATCTTCGCTTCGTTCTTGTCGTGCGCGATGCCGGTGATCAGCTGGCGTTCCACGTCTTCAACCTCCTCTTCGCCCACGATCATCGTACCGGGCAGTGTATCCGCCATCGGCGCATCGTCGCCGGTGAACGACGAGAGCACCTGGACGCGGACGTTTTCCTTCATCGCCAGGCCCACCGAGCGCGTCTGCAGCACCTTGGCGCCGACGCTGGCGAGCTCAAGCATTTCCTCATACGTCACCTTGGCGAGCTTGCGCGCGCGCGGCACGATGCGCGGATCGGTGGTATAGACACCATCGACGTCGGTGTAGATGTCGCAGCGGTCGGCCTTGATCGCAGCCGCCACCGCCACTGCCGAGGTGTCGGAACCACCGCGGCCCAGCGTCGTCACGCGCCCGTCATGCAGGCCCTGAAAGCCCGGGATCACCGCCACCTCGCCCGCGCCCATGCTCGCCAGCAGCGCCTCGGAATCGATCGTCTCGATCCGCGCCTTGGCGAACGCGCCGGACGTACTCACCGGCAGCTGCCAGCCCAGCCACGAACGCGCCGGCACGCCGATCGCCTGCAGCGCGATCGCCAGCAGCCCGCTGGTGATCTGCTCGCCGGCGGAAACGACGACGTCATATTCCTTGGGATCGTAAAGCGCGCTCGCCTCGCGGCAGAAATTGACCAGCCGGTCGGTCTCGCCCGCCATCGCGGAGACGACCACCGCCACCTCGTTGCCGGCCGCCGCCTCGCGTTTCACCCGCGCCGCGACCGAGCGAATCCGCTCGATCCCCGCCATCGAGGTGCCGCCGAATTTCATGACGATGCGGGCCACGGGATACTCTCGGGTGCTTGGGGAAAACAGGCGCGCCTGATAGGAAAGCGTCATGGGCGACGCAACTGTAACAACCGATACCGCACCCTCCCCCGCCGGAAGCGACGGCAGCGGCCACGCCAGCGTGGTGGCGCGCGAGGCGGCGCATTTCGGCGCCATGGCGAGTGAATGGTGGGATCCGCGCGGCTCATCCGCGATGCTTCACCGGCTCAATCCGGTGCGCCTGCGCTACATCCGCGAACAGGCCGACCGGCATTTCGATCTCGATTCCGCCAGCTTCACGCCGCTCGCGGGCAAGACCGTGCTCGATGTCGGCTGCGGCGCCGGCCTGCTTGCCGAACCGCTCAAGCGGCTGGGCGGCGCAGTCACCGCTATCGATGCCGCGGCGGAGAATATCGCCGTCGCGCGAGATCACGCTGCGCAGAGCGGGCTGGTGATCGACTACCGCGCTGGCGGCGTGGAGGCGGTGGCCGGCGAGACGTTCGATCTCGTCACCTGCATGGAGGTGATCGAGCATGTCGCCGATCCGGCAGCCTTCGTCGCGGGGCTGGCAGACGCGGTCGCAGATGGCGGCCTGCTGATCATGTCGACCCCCAATCGCACGCCCGTGTCGCGCCTCGCGATGATCACGCTGGCGGAGGGCACCGGCCGCATCCCGCGCGGCACGCACGATTGGGACAAGTTCATCACGCCGGAGGAGCTGGGCGAGATGCTCTCCGCCGTTGGCTTCACGGTGCGCGACACGCGCGGCATCGCCTTCTCGCCGACCAGCGGCTTCACCCTCTCCGACTCGCTGTCGCTGAACTACCTCGTCACCGCGACCCGCACATAACATCCGCTGCGGTCGTCACCCGGCGGGTACCGGATGACGACCGCGCTGCCTCAGTTGCGGAAGCTGGGATCAATCCGGTCGAGCTTGCGCAGCAGCGCCGGCCACGCCAGCTTCTCGGCAAGCTTGCCCATCCCCGCCGGCGCGCTCTGCCCGGCGACCTTCTCCTCCACGCCCTGCGGCGGGTTGTTGAGGTTCTCGCGCCCGGCCGACAGCATCAGCACCTGCGCCTCGCACGCCCGCTCTAGGAAATAGAGCCGCAGGAAGCAGGATGCGACGCTGTCGCCCACCGCCAGCGTTCCATGATTGCGCAGGATCATCGCATGCTTGTCGCCAATGTCCGCGACCAGCCGCTCGCGCTCATCGAGGTCGGTCGCGATGCCCTCATAGTCGTGATAGGCGACATTGTGCTGCGCGATCATCGCCGTCTGGGTGTGCGGCAGCAGGCCGAATTCCATCGCCGAGACTGCCTGGCCATGCGGGGTGTGAAGATGCATCACCGCGGCGGCATCCTCGCGTGCCATGTGGATCGCCGAGTGGATCGTAAAGCCCGCCGGGTTCACCGGATGATCGGTATGGCCGACCGGATTGCCCTCGACATCGATCTTCACGAGGCTCGACGCGGTGATCTCCTCGAACATCATGTCATAGGGGTTGATCAGGAAGTGATGCTCCGGCCCCTGCACGCGCGCCGACAGGTGCGTGAAGATCAGGTCATCCCAGCCGTATAGCGCGACGAGGCGGTACGCCGCGGCCAGATCAACCCGCGCCTCCCACTCACCGGGGGCATATTGGTTGGTGTTGTCGACCGGCGCCAGCGTGGCCATGGCATACTCTCCTTCGTTCGATTTACCCACGACTATAGCCTCACTCCGGCGTCATCACCACCTTCAGCGCCTCGCGCCGGTCGAGGATGGCGTAGGCCTCGGCGCCTTGTGACAGCGGCAGCCGGTGCGAGATGTAGCGTTCGGGCCTGAGCTGCCCCTTCTGCACCATCGGGATCAGCTCCTGCCACCAGTGCGGCACGGAGCAGGTGCCGGTGCGGAACGTCAGCCCGCTGGCGAAGGCGCGCTCCATCGGAAACGGAAAGCGCCGCGTCTGGTTTACGCCAAGGCACGACACGGTGCCCCATTTCCCCACCAGCCGAAGCGACAGGTCGATCGTCGCATCTGCGCCCACCGCCTCGACGACGCTGCTGCACATCCGCCCCTTGCTATCCTCACGGATGAACGGCACCGCCTCGGCCGGATCGACGCCGACCGCGCCCAGCTCCTCGGCGATCGCGCGGCGCTCGGGCACCAGGTCGATCGCATAGACCCGCCCGGCCCCCATTGCGAAACAGCCCTCCACTGCCATAAGTCCGATCGGGCCCAGCCCCACCACCGCGACGCTCGCGCCCGGCTTGATGTCGGCATTGCGCACCGCCATCCAGCTGGTCGGCAGCGCGTCGGTGAGCATCAACGCCTGTTCGTCGGTGATACCTTCCGGAATGCGCCGCGCGTTAACGTCGCCCGCCGGCACCCGCACCGCTTCCGCCTGGCTACCCTGCAGCGCCGCGGATAGCCCGTAGCAGCCGGAGCCATTGTTCTCGCATTCATGCACCCGGCCCATCAGGCACCCGGGACACGCGCCGCAGCCGACCGCGGCCGAAATCATCACCCGGTCGCCGGATTTCAGGGTGCGCACCGCGCGGCCGGTCTCGACCACTTCGCCCACCGCCTCATGCCCGACGCAAAAGCCCGTATCCTCTGAAAAGCCGTGGCCGTGATAGATGTGAAGGTCGCTGCCGCAGATCGCGCAATGCTTCACCCGGACCAGCACATCACGGTCGTCCTGCAACGCTGCGTCCTCGGTCGATCCGTATTGGATGTCGCGCGCGCCGAAATACCGCAAAGCCTTCATGATCCGCTCCCGTGTCGCTTTGCCTACAGGGGAAGCGCAATCGCCAGGCACGTCAACTGTCCTTCGGAAATCCCGGATACTCGCGGCGGGGTTCGCCTCCGATGACAACAAGGAAGTCGGGAAGATGCCGGCTAGACATGCGCCTCTGGACGCGCCCGCCGCGCGTCGCCATCTTTCGCTTGATCGCTCTCTTGTGTTGCCAATCGGCAACACCACATGATGCTCGAAGGAAACAGGGACACCATGAACCTCGAGAAATTTACCGACCGCGCCAAGGGCTTCCTCCAGTCGGCGCAGACCGTTGCGATCCGCATGAGCCACCAGCAGATCGGCCCCGAGCATCTGTTGAAGGCGCTGCTGGAAGACGAACAGGGCATGGCCGCGGGCCTCATCCAGTCCGCCGGTGGCGACGCGCGCCGCGCGGTAACCGAGACCGACGCCGCGCTCGCGAAAATCCCCGCGGTCAGCGGTTCGGGCGCGCAATCGACGCCGGGCCTCAACAACGATGCCGTGCGCGTGCTCGATTCTGCCGAACAGATCGCGCAGAAATCCGGCGACAGCTATGTCACCGTTGAACGCCTGCTGGTCGCGCTCGCGCTGTCGCTCAACACCCCCGCGGGCAAGGCGCTTCAGGCGGCTGGCGTGCGCGCCGACGCGCTCAACACCGCGATCAACGATCTGCGCGGCGGGCGCACCGCCGACACTGCGACCGCGGAGGATCGCTACGACGCGCTGAAGAAGTTCGCCCGCGACCTGACCGAGGCGGCACGCGACGGCAAGCTCGATCCGGTGATCGGACGCGACGAGGAAATCCGCCGCACGATCCAGGTCCTCGCCCGCCGTACCAAGAACAATCCCGTGCTGATCGGTGAGCCCGGCGTCGGCAAGACCGCGATCGCCGAGGGGCTGGCGCTACGCATCGCCAACGGCGACGTGCCCGATACGCTCAAGAACAAGACGCTGATGGCGCTGGACATGGGCGCGCTGATCGCGGGCGCGAAATATCGCGGCGAGTTCGAGGAGCGGCTGAAGGGCGTGATCGACGAGGTGAAGGCCGCCGAAGGCGACATCATCCTCTTCATCGACGAGATGCACCAGCTGATCGGCGCCGGAAAATCCGAAGGCGCGATGGACGCGGGCAACCTGCTGAAGCCGGCCCTCGCGCGCGGCGAGCTGCACTGCGTCGGCGCGACCACGCTCGATGAGTATCGCAAATATGTCGAGAAGGATCCCGCGCTCCAGCGGCGCTTCCAGCCCGTGTTCGTCGGCGAACCGACCGTGGAGGATACGATCTCGATCCTGCGCGGGCTGAAGGAGAAGTACGAGCTTCACCACGGCGTGCGCATCACCGACGGCGCGCTGGTTTCCGCCGCGACGCTGTCGAACCGCTACATCACCGATCGATTCCTGCCCGACAAGGCGATCGACCTGATGGACGAGGCCGCGAGCCGCATCCGCATGGAGGTGGAGAGCAAGCCCGAGGAGATCGAGACGCTCGACCGCCGCATCCTTCGCCTCAAGATCGAGCGCGAGGGCCTGCGCCGCGAAACCGACGAAGCCTCGCAGGACCGGCTCGAGAAGATCGAGGAGGAACTCGCCAATCTTGAGCAGCAGTCCGCCGAACTGACGCAGCGCTGGCAATCCGAAAAGGACAAGCTGGCGGGCGAGGCGAAGCTCAAGGAGCAGCTGGACGCCGCCCGGCTGGAGCTGGAGCAGGCGCAGCGCCAGGGCGATCTCGCCAAGGCGGGCGAGCTTTCCTACGGCCGCATCCCCGCGCTCGAAAAGCAGCTTGCCGAGGCGCAGGGCGCCGCGGCCAACGCCATGCTGCGCGAGGAAGTGACGTCGGAGGATATCGCCGGCGTCGTCGCCCGCTGGACCGGCATCCCGGTCGAGCGAATGATGGAGGGTGAGCGCGACAAGCTCCTCAAGATGGAGGAGGTGATCGGCAAGCGCGTGATCGGTCAGGCCGATGCGGTGCGGGCCGTCTCCACCGCCGTCCGCCGTGCGCGGGCCGGGCTACAGGATCCGAACCGCCCGCTCGGCTCGTTCCTGTTCCTCGGGCCGACGGGCGTCGGCAAGACCGAGTTGACCAAGGCGCTCGCCGAATTCCTGTTCGACGATCCGAACGCGATGGTGCGCATCGACATGAGCGAGTTCATGGAGAAGCACGCGGTCGCCCGGCTGATCGGCGCGCCTCCGGGCTATGTCGGCTATGAGGAAGGCGGCGTGCTGACCGAGGCGGTGCGGCGCCGGCCCTATCAGGTCGTGCTGTTCGACGAGGTGGAGAAGGCGCATGGTGACGTGTTCAACGTCCTCCTCCAGGTGCTCGACGACGGCCGCCTCACCGATGGCCAGGGCCGCACGGTCGACTTCTCGAACACGCTCATCATCCTGACCTCGAACCTCGGCAGCCAGTATCTCGCCAATCTTGGCGAGGGCGAGGATGTCGAGACGGTCGAGCCGCAGGTGATGGAGATCGTCCGCGCGCACTTCCGCCCGGAATTCCTCAACCGGCTGGACGAGATCATCCTCTTCCACCGTCTGGGCCAGGCCCACATGGGGCCGATCGTCGACATCCAGGTGGCGCGCGTCGGCAAGCTGCTGGCGGACCGCAAGGTGACGCTGGACCTCACCGATGCCGCGCGCGCGTGGCTCGGCCGCGTCGGCTACGATCCGGTGTACGGCGCCCGCCCGCTGAAGCGCGCGGTGCAGCGCTATCTGCAGGATCCGCTCGCCGATCTCATCCTGCGCGGCGAAGTGAAGGACGGCAGCACGATCAAGGTCGACGAAGGCGACGGCAAGCTGGTGCTGTCCGTCGTCTGACCCGCAACCGGGGAGGGCGCGCCCACGCCCTCCCCTTTACCGCTCAATGATCGTGGTCATGCCCATGCCCATGCCCATGGTCGTGCGCGCCGGGCGCCGCGTGCAGCGCCTCCAGCACCTCGTCCATCCGCGCCGGGTCGCCGATCGCCAGCACCTGCCCCGTGCTCGCCTGCGTCAGCGGATCACCGTTCCAGTCGCACATCCGCCCGCCCGCGCCCTCGACGATCGGCGCCAGCGCGGCGAAATCGTACAGCGCCAGCCCCGCCTCGCACACGATGTCGAGGTGCCCGCTCGCCAGCAGCCCGTAATTGTAGCAGTCGCCGCCATAGACCGGCCCCTGCCGCGCGTGCCCGCCGGAGACCGCCGCGACCAGCGCCATGAAATAGGGCACTTCATCGTCGTTGAAGGCGTGCGGGCTGGTCGTCGCCAGGATCGCGCCCTCCACTTCGCGGCAGGCGCGCGTGCGCACCGGCGTCCCGTTGAACAGCGTCGGCCGCCCCGCCGCGCCGATCCACCGCTCACGCTGGATCGGCTGGTCGATCACCCCCATCATCGGCCAGCCATCCTCGACCAACGCGATCAGCGTCCCAAAAATCGCCCGCCCGACGGTGAAGCTGCGCGTACCGTCGATCGGATCGAGCACCCAGGTGCGACCGGTCACGCCTTCCTTGATGCCATATTCCTCGCCATGCACCGCGTCGCCCGGCGCTTCGGCATCCAGGATCCGGCGCATCGCCGCCTCCGCCGCCCGATCGGCCAGCGTGACCGGGGAATGGTCGGCTTTCATCTCGGTGCCCAGTTCGCCGCGGAAATAGGGGCGGATCGCTTCCCCCGCGGCATCGGCGAGGCGGTGGGCAAGGGCGAGGTCAGCTTGGCGGATCGGCATGGCGCAGCCCTATCGCGCCCCGCACGGCCGCGCTAGAACCGGCGCACCAACGGGAGATACCCTGTGCGCCACGTCCTTGCCCTTGCAGCCGCTTTTTCCCTTACGCTCGCCGCTCCCGCCGGGGCGACGCTGGCGGTGGGCGCAAAGGCGCCCGATTTCACCACCCGCGGCGCGATCGCGGGCAAGGTGGTGAACGTCAATCTCGCCCGCCAGCTGAAGAACGGGCCGGTCGTGCTCTACTTCTTCCCCGCGGCCTTCACCGCCGGCTGCAATGCGGAGGCGCGCGCCTTTGCCGAGAATATCGACAAGTTCCGCGCCGCGGGGGCGACGGTGATCGGCATGTCCGCCGATTCGGTCGAGGATCTCACGAAGTTTTCCGCCGCCGAATGCGCCGGCCGCTTCGCAGTGGCCAGTGCGGGACCGCGCGTCGTCAGCGGCTATGATGTGGCGCTCGGCCGGCAGGTGAAGGGCCGCGATGCCACCCGCCGCACCAGCTACGTCATCGATCGCACCGGCCGCATCGCCTTCGTGCATGACGACATGTCCGCCGAGCGTCACGTTGCCCTTACCCTCGACGCCGTTCGCCGGCTCGCAAAGTCGTAACAATCGCAACGCTATCTTAGCGATTTCGCGCTAGCTCAGGACACCGCCCGTGGCGCTGGCTGGCAGCGCCTGGGGAAGAAAGCGGACCAGCACGGTGAAGGTAAGCACGGCCGAGACGGAGGCGTTCAGCCTCTATGAGGCGATTGGCGCCTTTCTCGCCATTCACCGCCTCAGCGCCGACCCGGCATATTATGCGCTGGCGCATGAAATATTGAGCCATCCGGACGGCGCGCTGGCGCGGGCAGTCGCCGTGCGCACCGACGGCGGCGTACGCCTCACGCAGCAGGATATGGCGGAACTTGGCGTGCTCGCCCGAACGCAGCCGCACGACACCCCCGCCCGCCCGGCCGAGGACGCGCTGGTCGCGCAACTCACCATGCAATTGGGCGACTTTTCGGAAACCGTCCGGTCGATCCATGCCGAAACCAGCGACTTTGGCCGCGATCTGATCGCCACCGCCGCCGCGATGCGACAGGCGGACCCCGCATCGACGCGCAACTACATCAGCGAACTCACCGCCGCGATGATCGAACGAGTCCGCCAGGCGGAGGCACGGCTGGCCGCGGCGGAACAGGAAAGCGAGGCGCTCCGCAGCGCCCTCGCCGATGCACGCAGCGACGCGCGGCAGGATCCGCTGACCGAATTGGCCAATCGCCGCGCCTTTGACGAGGCGCTGTCGGCGCTGGCCCCGCACACCCCGGTGATCTTCGCACTGTGCGATATTGACCACTTCAAGCGCGTGAACGATCAGTTCGGCCATGCCGTCGGGGATCGGGTGCTGCGCGCGGTAGGCCAGACGATCGCCGCCGAAAGCGGGTCGGCGCTGGTCGCGCGTTATGGCGGCGAGGAATTTGCGCTGCTCCTCGTCGGCGTCGACATGGACACTGCGACCGGCATCGTCGATCGCGCCCGCAGCGCGGTTGCCGCGCGCCGCTTCCGCTCGCGTGCGACCGATGCCCCGATCGGCGTGGTGACGATTTCCGCAGGGCTCGCCGCCGGCACGGCCGGCGAAACGCGCGAGGTCCTGTGTGCGAGAGCGGACGCCGCGCTCTACCAGGCAAAGGCGGCCGGCCGTAATCAGGTACTCAGCGCCGTTTGATGGTGTGATCCGCCGCGCGCGGATGGCGATATTTCCCAACCCTGAACGGCGAACCGGCTAAGTGATTGATATTGCGTCAGCGGTCAAACTTGGCACGCCCCATGCAAACGCCTTGAGCATCGGCGCCGGATGGTCCGGCCGCCAGATAGCACAAGGGAATTGCACCATGTTCGTCCGCCTCAACCAGCTTCACCAGAATGTCGCCAGCCTCGCCGGCGCCTTCATCTTCGCCGCGCTCATGATCAGCGCCGCCGTTCCCGTCAGCCCGATCGCCTGATCCGGCCACACGCCTCCCCCTGTTCTGGAAAGGATTGTTCGATGGTCCGCTCCGCCTGCCTCGCCCTCGCTGCCTTTGTCAGCATGTCGGGCCTCCTCGCTTATGTTGACGCCGCCGCAAACGCGGTCTGAGCCGGCGCTGCCTCGGCCGGCTCGCCACGCGAATAGGTCCCGATAAGCAGCCCCGCAGCAAGCACATGCCCGGTCATGGCGCGCACCAGCGCCGTTCGACCGGGCGATGCGCCGGGATCGCCCACCCCGGCACCCAGCGCGAACAACTGAAACACATAACGATGCTCGCCATGACCGGTCGGTGGATCGGGTGGCAGCCAGCCTTCGCCCAGGTACGAATGGCGCCCCACGTCGCCTTGCTCGGCCAGCCCGTTGCCATCGGCGACGATCGCGCCCTCCTCCAGCAGCCCGGCGTCCGCCGGCAGGCCCCACATGACGGCATGGACCAGCGGCTGCGGCGCCGGTGCGTCCGCATCCTCGACCAACAGCGCCAGCAGCGCCGTTTCTTCCGGCACCGCGCCCCAGGTCAGCGGCGGTGAGACACCCTCGCCATCGGCGGTGAATCGCGGCGGCAGACGCGCCTCCTGCGCGAACGCCGGGCTGGACAGGTCAAGCGCGCCGAATGTTCCACCCAGTTCGGGCTGCACGATCGCCAGCTTGTCCGCACCCGCGCGCACATTGCCCAGCGTTCGCCCAAGCCAGGCGGGGATATGTTCCAGCATGTCGCCTCCTTTTCTTGCGCCGATTTCAACGCACGAGGCCGCATCCGCGATGCGTGTTGCGCGTTGGGTGCGGCATGGACGACCCGTTCGATCTCGACCGCTTCGTCACCGCGCAGCACGGCAGCTATGCCGACGCGCTGACGGAATTGCGCCACGGCCGAAAGACCAGCCACTGGATGTGGTATGTCTTTCCGCAGCTCCGCGGGCTGGGTCACAGCCCCACTGCGCAGCATTTCGGAATCGCGTCGCTGGATGAGGCGCGCGCCTATCTTGCGCATCCCCTGCTCGGCCCGCGTCTGCACGCGGCGTGCGCCGCGCTGGCTGCCGCCAGCGGCAGTGCGGTCGACATCCTTGGGCCGGTCGACGCGATGAAGCTGCGGTCCTCGATGACGCTCTTCGCGCGCGCGGCCGATGATCCGGCCCCGTTCCAGGCGATCATCGACCGGTTCTTCGACGGGCCGGACCCGGCCACGCACGCGCTGCTGCCCAAGGCACCCTGACGCGCCGCGCGCGTCTGGGCTTTGGGGTTCAGCGGGCCTCAGCCGTCGAGGCTCTTCGACGCCTGTTCGAACAGGTCCTTGGACAGCCCGCTGGTCCCGACGATCCGCTCCAGCTCCGCCCGCATCAGCGCCGCGCGCGCGGGGTCGAACCGCCGCCACCGACCCAGCGGCGGCAGCAGCTTCGCCGCCGTCTGCGGGTTGAGCCGGTCAAGCGCGATCAGCTGGTCGGCAAGGAAGCGATAGCCCGCGCCATCGGCCTGGTTGAACGCCCGCTGGTTGACCGCAAAGGCGCCGATCAGGCTGCGCGCCCGATTGGGATTGGCCAGCGTGAAGTCGGGATGCTCGGCCAGTGCGCGCACCGCCGCCAGCGTATCGACCCGAGTCGACAACGCCTGCGTCTGGAACCATTTGTCCAGCACCAGCGGATTACCCGCATAACGGTTGTAGAAGATGTCGAGCGCCGCCTCGCGCAGGTCGCTCTCGCCATTGACCAGCACCGACAGCGCGCCCTGCCGATCGGTCATGTTGTCGGCGCGCTCGAACTGGCGGAACGCCAGCGCCGCCGCATCGCTCGCCCCCGACGCCGCGATATAGCCCAGCGCCACGTTGCGAATCCGCCGCGCCGCCTTCGCCGCCGGCGTATATTCATACGGCCGGTCGCTCTCATTGGCGTCGTAGATCTCGCGCCAGCGATCGCCCAGCGCGCGGCCAAGGTCCGCGCGCAGCGCCTCGCGCGCAGCAAAGATCGCATCGGGATCGACCACGCTCAGCTGGTCGCCGATGAAGCTCTCCGACGGCAGCAGCACCGCCTCGGCGACGAACGCCCGGTCCAGCGTCGGATCGTCGAGCGTGTCGGCCACCGCGTCGATCACCGCGCGATGATCCGCCGCGCCCTCCACCGCACCCGCTACCAGCGTGTCCAGCATCAGCTGCTGCATCGCCTCATAGCGCGCAAAGGGATCGTCATCGTGCCGCGCCAGGAACGCCAGCTCCTCCGCGGTACGATCGCTCTCGATCGTCACTGGCGCCGAAAAACCGCGGTTGATCGACAGCACCGGCCGCTCGGCAACGCCGTCGAACACGATCGTCTCGCTCGCATCCTCCAACAGCACCAGTTGCTCCGGCCCCAGCGGCCGCCCGGTCTCCGCGCCGAACAGCCGGATCTTGAGCGGCAGGACCATCGGCTCCTTCACCGCCTGTCCCGGCGTCGGCGGCACATGCTGCGCCAGCCGCAGCGTCGCGCGACCGCCATCATGCGACAGGCTGGCGGCCACCCGCGGCGTCCCCGCCTGGCTGTACCACAGGCGGAAGCGCGACAGGTCAACCCCGCCGCCCTCCTCCATGCACGCCACGAAATCCTCGCACGTCGCCGCCGTCCCGTCGAAGCGGTCGAAATACAGGTCGCACGCCGCCCGGAAGCGCGTCGGCCCCAGGATCGTCGCCATCATTCGGATCAGCTCGGCGCCCTTGTTGTAGATCGTCGAGGTGTAGAAATTAGAGATCTCAAGATAGCTTTCGGGCCGCACCGGATGCGCCAGCGGGCCGGCATCCTCCGGGAACTGGCTGGCGCGCAGCCCGCGCACATCCTCGATCCGCTTGACCGCCGCCGATCCCTGGTCCGCAGAGAATCCCTGGTCGCGAAAGACGGTGAAGCCTTCCTTCAGCGACAACTGGAACCAGTCGCGGCAGGTGACGCGATTGCCCGACCAGTTATGAAAATATTCGTGCGCCACAACGGTCGCGATCGCGTCGTAATCGTAATCGGTCGCGGTGTCGGGATCGGCCAGGATGTAGCGGCTGTTGAAGATGTTCAGCCCCTTGTTCTCCATCGCGCCAAAATTGAAGTCATCGACCGCGACGATGTTGAACACGTCGAGGTCATATTCGCGGCCATAAACGCGCTCGTCCCACGCCATCGACAGCTTCAGCGCGTGGAGCGCATGGTCCGTCTTGGGCAGGTCTGCCTCGCGCACCCAGATGCCCAGTTGCACCTCGCGCCCGGACCGCGTGGTGAAGGTCCCGCGGTTGCAGGCGAGGTCGCCGGCGACCAGCGCGAACAGATAGGATGGCTTGGGAAACGGGTCGTGCCATTCGGCCCAATGCGTCCCGTCGCCATTGTCGCCGGCCGCAATCGGATCGCCATTGGCGAGCAGCACCGGGTAGCGCGCCTTGTCCGCGCTCATCCGCACGCGATAGGTCGCCAGCACGTCGGGCCGGTCGGGGAAGAAGGTGATGCGGCGAAACCCCTCCGCCTCGCATTGCGTGCACAGGTTTCCGCCGGAGGAATACAGCCCCATCAGCTGCGTGTTGCGATCGGGCGCGATCTCCACCTCGGTCTCGATCACGTGCGCGTCACCGGACAGCGGGATGACCAGCTGGTCATTCTCCATCCGCCAGTCGTTCACTGCGACACCATCGACCAGCACCGCGATCGGCGTCAGCCCGTCGCCGTCCAGCCGCAGCGGCTCGCCCGTCTCGCCGCCGCGCCGCACGTCGAGCCGCGCGCGCACCCGCGTCGCCGACGGATCGAGCGCGAAGTCCAGCGACACGTCGGGGACCAGCCATGCCGGCGGTCGATAATCCTCGCGGCGGTGAACGGCCGGGGTCGCGGTGGCGGTAAGAGCGTCGAGCATGGGAAGAGATATAGACGGCGCGCGATCCGGTTCCATCGGTAATGCTTGCGGCGCGCTCCCCCAATGCTACGACTTGCGGCATCAAGCCGCCCAATCCTTGTCTTTCATGTCGAGTGAGGTCGAGCCGCGTGTCGCAGGCGCCCGTCGCCGGTGCCACGTCGCCCCGCCCTTCTCGCCGTCCCGGTCGGGGGCGGGCGCCATCACCACGGGATATCCATGCGTCGTTTCGCCATTGCTCTGTGCTTTGCCACCCTGCCCGTCGCTGCCATCGCGCAGCAGGCTGCCCCCGCCGCTCCGGCAACGCCTGCGAAGGCTCAAACCGCCGCGGCCACCACGCCGCTCTCGCCCGAGGCTGCGGCGATCAAGTCGCACGTCATGCTCCTCGCCTCGGACGCGATGCGCGGGCGTGAGGCTGGCAGCCCGGAATATGATATCGCCGCCGAATATGTCGCCTCGCAATTCTTTGCCGCCGGGCTGAAGCCCGGCGCGGCCAAGGGCGGCTATCTGCAGGAAGTGCCGCTGGTCGCCTACAAGCCCGAGGGCGAGGGGAAGCTCGGCATCACGCGCGGCGGCACCACGCTGCCGCTCACCTACGGCACCGATTACGTCCCCTCCGCGAACCCGCGCGCCAAGGAAACCAATCTGTCCGCACCGGTGGTGTTCGTCGGCTATGGCATCGTCGCGCCGCAATATGGCCGCGACGATTATCGCGGCGTCGATGTGAAGGGGAAGATCGTCGCCTTCGTCAGCGGCTCGCCGTCCAAGATGACGGGTGAGGAGCGTGCCTGGCTCGGCTCGCCGACGACCAAGGCACGGCTCGCGGCGGAACGCGGCGCGGTCGGCACGATCACGCTCGTCACCCCGCGCAGCGACAAGCAGCGCCCCTTCGCCAAGATGGTCGAAGGGATCGGCCACACCCGCATGACCTGGGCCAATCCCGACGGCACCGGCCATGTCGAGGAAGGCGGCATCCCGACGCTCGCGACGCTGAGCCTCACCGGCGCGGAAAAGCTGTTCGCCGGCGCGCGCACCAGCTGGGCGAAGGTCGCGAAGGAATCGGACAAGGCCGATGCGCGCTTCACGCCCGAGGCGCTGCCCGCCACGCTCTCCGCCACCACCAAGACCAGCTTCGCCCCGGCGCGCTCGTCCAACGTCGTCGGCGTGCTGCCCGGCAGCGATCCGGCGCTGGCGAAGGAAGTCGTCGTCCTCTCGGCGCACCTCGATCACGTCGGCGTCAGCGGCAAGGCCGATGACAAGATCCACAATGGCGCGCTCGACAATGCGATCGGCATCGCCAGCCTGATCGAGGAGGCCAAGCGCTTCCAGAAGGAAGGGGCGCCCAAGCGCACCGTCCTGTTCCTCGCCGTCACGGCGGAGGAAAAGGGGCTGATCGGCAGCGATTATTTCGCCAACCACCCCACCGTCCCGGCCTCGTCGATCATCGCCAACGTCAATCTCGACATGCCGATCCTGACCTACAAGTTCGAGGATATGGTCGCGTTCGGCGGCGATCGCTCGACGCTCGGCCCGATCATCAGCCGCGCGGTTGCGGGCGCCGGCGTCAGCCTGTCGCCCGATCCGATGCCGGACGAGGGGATCTTCGTTCGCTCCGACCATTTCCGCTTCGTGCAGAAGGGCGTGCCCTCGGTCTTCCTGTGGCCGGGCCAGAAGGGACCCGGCAAGGCCGCGGTCGAACATTTCATGTCGACCAACTACCACAAGCCCAGCGACGATCTGTCGCAGCCGATCGAGTGGGAACAGGGCGTCCGCTTCGTCGACGTGAACTATCGCATCGCCCGCGACATCGCCGACGCGCCCACGCGCCCGGTGTGGAACAAGGGCGATTATTTCGGCACGTTGTTCAAGGGGCCAATGGCCCCGTAACCGGGGGAACAAGGGATGAGGAAGGTCATCGGGGCAGCGCTGCTGGGGGCAGCGGCGCTGTTGCCCGCCATCGCGCAAGGACAGGGGGCAAACCCCGGTTTCGACGTCGACGCGGCAACCCGCGCCTACCTCGATCTTCTGCAGGGGCCGGCACGGGCGAAGTCGGACGCCTATTTCGAGGGTGGATACTGGCTGATCCTGTGGAACGCAGCTGTCGCCGTGCTGGTCTATGGCGCGCTGCTCGCCAGTGGCTTTTCCGCCCGGATGCGCGATCTCGCCGAACGGCGCGTCAGGCGCACCTGGCTCGTCCCCGGCCTGTACGGCGTGCTGTTCACGCTCGTCAGCTTCCTCCTGTTCCTGCCATGGACGATCTACACCGGCTTCGTGCGCGAGGCGCAATATGACCTGATGAGCCAGACGTTCGGCGCCTGGCTTATCGACCAGCTCAAGATGCTGGGCGTGTCGCTGGTGGTGAATGCGCTGCTGTTCACCGCGATCTACGCCGTCATTCGCCGCTTTCGCCGCGGGTGGTGGGCGGTCGGCACCGCCGTCGTCGTCGGCTTCCTCACCATCGGTCTGCTGCTCGGCCCGGTGTTCATCGAGCCGCTGTTCAACCGCTACACCGAAATGCCCGCCGGCCCGCTGCGCGACCGGATCGTGGCGATGGCCGAGGCGCATCACATCCCGGCCGACCATATCTATGTCGCCGATGCCTCACGCCAGACGAAGCGGATTTCCGCCAATGTCGCCGGGCTTGGCCCGACGATCCGCATCGCGCTCAACGACAATCTCCTCAACCGCACCTCACCGGACGAGGTCGCCGCGGTGATGGGGCATGAGATGGGCCATTATGTGCTCGGCCACATCTGGCGACTGCTGCTGTGGTTCGCCCTTGCCGTGCTCGTCATCTTTGCCGCGCTCTCCCGGATCGCGCCGCGGCTGATCGCGCGCCATCCGCGCTGGGGCGTGCGCGACGTGGCGGACCCCGCGGGCGCGCCGCTGCTGCTCGCGATCACGAGCGTCCTCGTGGCGCTGGCGACGCCGTACATCAGCACGGTCACCCGCCTGAGCGAGAGCGAGGCAGACCGCTTCGGCCTCGACGCCGCCCGCGCGCCGGACGGCTTTGCTACGGCTGCGATCCGCCTGTCGGAATATCGCAAGCTCGAACCCGGCCCGGTCGAGGAATTCCTGTTCTTCGATCATCCTTCGGGCGCGACGCGCGTTCGGATGTCGATGCAGTGGAAGAAGGATAATTTGCCCGGCGCCACGATGGTCACCCCGACGCTCGCGAAATGAGCCGGCTGTTCATCTTCGGGCTTGGCTATGCCGCCAGCGCGATCGCCGATGCCGCGGGCGGCCCGGTGCTGGCGACGACGCGCGACGGCCGCGCCGGCACGATCCGCTTCGATGATTTGGATGCGGTGCGCGCCGGGCTCGCCGCCTCGACCCATGTCCTCTCCTCCGTGCCACCGGATGGCGCGGACGATCCGGTGCTGGTGCGATATTGCGCGCTGCTGGAGGGCAAGTGGCTGGGCTACCTCTCCTCCACCGGCGTCTATGGCGATGCCGGCGGCGCCTGGGTGGACGAAAGCGCGCCCATCACCGGCCGGCGCGCGCCCCGCAACGCCGCCGACGCGGCATGGCTGGCGCTCGGCGCGCGCGTCTTCCGCCTCCCCGGCATCTACGGCCCGGGCCGCTCCGCGCTTGACCGGGTGGCGGCCGGCAAGGCGCACCGCACCACCATCCCCGGCCAGGTGTTCAGCCGCGTCCATGTCGATGACATCGCGCGCGGCGTCGTCGCCGGCTTCACCGCGCCGCCGGGCGCCTACAATCTCGCCGACGATTATCCGTCCAGCCAGGATGCGGTGATCGAATTCGCCGCCGACCTGCTCGGCCTGCCGCCGCCCCCCGTGGTCCCGCTCGACAGCCTCTCACCGATGGCCCGCGCCTTTTATGCCGAGAACCGCCGCGTCGCGAACGGGAAGGCAAAGCGCGTGCTCGGCTGGACCCCGCTCTATCCGGACTATCGGTTGGGCCTTCGGGCGGTCAGCGCGATGACGAGGCCAAAAGCGGCCAATGCTGCGCCACAAGCGGCCAATGTGGACCAACGGTAACCCTCGAACAATGTGGAAAGGGCCATGGCGATCACGGGCACGATGACGCTGGAATAAGCCGACTTTGCCGGGCCTATGATCCGGATCACCCCGAAATACAGCGGAAACGCCAGCGCTGACGCCGCCAGCCCCAGGTACAGGATGCCGGCCACATACCCCAGCCGCCACTCCATCACCGGCGGCCCCGCCGTGAACCACGCCCAAGCCGCATCGAACATCCCACCCATCAGCATGGCCACAGCGGTGGTGCGCAGCATCGGATAGCGCCGCGCGGTCTCAGTCCCCTGCATAACATTGGCGCTGGAGGCGGACAGAATAGCGCACAAGGTCAAGGCGATACCGGTCAGCGCGGTCGTCGGCCCATGCGGGTCGCTGCGCACCTCATGGACGAACAGCAGCGCCACCCCGCCCATCGCCACCGCCGATCCGACGATCAGCTGCCGCCCCATCCGCTGCCCGAGAAATATGCGCCCGAACAAGGAGTTGGGGATCAGCAGCAGCGCGAACACCACCGCGACCAGCCCCGAGGTGATGAACTGTTCCGCGCGATAGACGAAGTTGAAATTGAGCACGAACTGCGCGAGGCCAAGCGCGGCGGCAAAGGCATAGCCACGCGCATCGATCGTCCCCGGCTCCCGCCGAATCACCGCCCAGGCAAGGAGCGCCGCGCCCGCCACCAAAAAGCGGTAGCTCACCGACCAGGACGGCGGCACCACGCCCAATTGGTCGCGAATGACCAGCCACGTCGATCCCCAGATCAGCGTCACGATCCCGAACGGGATCAGGACACGGGCGCGAGTCGATTGCGGTGGCGGGGCGGTGGTCATGCCGCCGCGTAGTGCGGATTGGGCGGCGGGTGAAGCGGTTAGCCGAGCGCCGCGATCGCCTCGGCGAGCGGACGGATATCCTCCGCGCGCTGGTTCCACGACACCACCAGCCGCGCCTCGCCCGGCCCCCAATCATAAAAGTCGAACCCCTTGGCCCGCAGCGCCGCGGCTTCCTCGGCCGAGACGCGCAGGAACACCTCGTTCGCCTCCACCGTATGCACCAGCCGATCACCCGCGGCGGCGGCGATCAGCGCCGCGCCTTCGTTGGCATTGCGCGCATTGGCCAGCCAGCGGTCCTCCTCCAGCAGCGCGAGGATCTGCGCCGCCAGATAGCGCCCCTTGGAAAACAGCAGGCCAGCGCGCTTGCGGCGATAGCGGCTCGCCTCCACCAGCCCGCGCTTGAAGAACACCAGCGCCTCGGCACCCAACCCGCCATTCTTGACGAAGCCCATGCTGAGCGCGGTCACGCCCGCGCGCCACGTCATGTCGGCGGGCGAGCAGCCGGCGTGAACCAGCGCATTGGCAAAGCGCGCACCATCCATGTGCAGCGCCAGCCCCTGCTCGGCCGCCAGGGCGCCGATCGCCGCCACCTCGTCGGGACGGTACACCAGCCCATATTCGGTCGCATTGGTGATCGAGATCGCGTGCGGCTGCACCTGATGCACGTCCTTGCGAATCGTGCCGAGCAGCGCGCGAAGCGTTTCCGGCGTCAGCTTCGCGCCCTCACCGCCCGCCAGCAGCAGCTTGGCGCCATGGGTGTAGAATTCCGGCGCGCCGCATTCGTCATTCTGGATATGCGCGTCATGGTGACACAGCACCGCGCCGTGTGGCGGGCAGAGCGCTGCCAGCGCCAGGCAATTGGCCGCGGTGCCCGTCGGCACCCACAAGGTCTCGACCTCGGTCTCGAACAGCGCCGACAGCCGCGCGTCCAGCATCCCGGACCAGCGATCGCCATCATAGGCGGTGTCGAGCACATCGGCCTCGGCCATGGCGGCGAGCACGGCGGGATGGACCGGGGCGGCGTTGTCGGAAAAGAAGCGCATGGGGGTGCCTTGCGGCGCTACCGCGCGACCGTCAATCGACACGGATCAAGCGATCGGGCACCGACGCTGTGACCGGATCAGGTTTCGGGATCGTCCTGCTCGCGCGAGGCGATCGTCGCCGTCCCGCGATAGCCGCTGACGCTGGCCGCCACCGCCTGGATCAGCTGCTGGCGCTCGCGCATCGGGCGCGTCGTGTCGCCGATCATCACTGCCACCGCATAACGCCGGCCGTCCGGCGCGGTCAGCAGGCCGACGTCGTTGAAGCCGGCGTTGCGGCGGCCCAGTTCCTGCCCCGTCCCAGTCTTGTGCGCCAGCGTCCATCCCGGCGCGATTCCCGCCTTCAGCCGCGCCCGCCCGGTGCGGCTCGATTCCAGCGTGGAGATCATCAGCCGCGTCGACGTTTCGGACAGCAATTCGCCCCGCGCCAGCCGCGACAGCGCATCGGCAATCGCTAGCGGCGCCGCGCCATCGGGCGGATTGTCGATATAGGCCTGCATCGCCCGCGCGCGCACCGCCGGATCCAGCTTCGCCCGCTGGATCGAGAAATTGTTGCCGATGCTCATCGACTGATCCCACGTCAGCCCGGCGGTCTTCGCCTGGAGCAGCCGCTCACCCGGGCCGAAGCGAATGTCGCCCAGCCGCTTGCGCTCGATAAAGGCGTTCACCGCCCTCGGCCCACCGACCAGCGTCAGCAGCCGGTCATTGGCGGTATTGTCGCTCTGCGTCAGCGCACGGAACAGCAGGTTGCCGACGGTCGTGTTCCACGTCCCGCCCTTCACCAGATAGGCGACCGGCTGGTGGAACAGCGTCAGGTCGCTGGCCGTCACGCTGACCGGATCGTCCAGCTTCAGCCGGCCATTGTCGCGCTGATCGAGCACGGTCATCGCGACCCACAATTTGCTGACGCTCTGCTGCGGCAGCAGTCGACGCCCCCCGGCCTCGATCGTCCAATCCTCGTCGACGGCGCGCACCGCCACGCCGGCAATACCCGGGAACTCGCGCACCAATTGCTGGATCGACGCATCCAGCGCGCGCGGCGCGCGGCTGGCCGGCAGCGGCCTGGGCTTGGGCACCGGGATGGCGACGACATAGGAGGGCGCGGGGGCCGGCGCGACGGCGCGCGCGTTCCGCGAGGGTGGCTCCCCGACACAGCCGGCCAGCGCGAGCAACGCAGCTCCTGCGCCCAACCGTCCGATCATGATCCTCGCCTGCCCCATGCCATGACACGGGAGGCTATCGGAAAAGACGCCATTGAAAACCGTGGGTTACCCGCTTTGCGATGAACGGCGCCTCTGCTGCGATGAACAGGATGCCGTTACGGAACCAGGACCGTGTCGACCGGCGCCTCCAGCGTTTCCGGCCAGTCCAGCGTATAATGCAGGCCGCGGCTTTCGTGTCGGTGCAGTGCCGATCGTACGATCAGCTCCGCCGTCTGAAGCAGGTTGCGCAGCTCGATCAGGTCCGGCGTCACCCGGAAATGGCCGTAATAATCCTCCACCTCCGCGGTCAGCATCTTGATGCGATGCTGCGCGCGCTGCAGCCGCTTGGTCGTGCGCACGATACCGACATAATTCCACATGAAACGGCGGATCTCGGTCCAGTTCTGCTTGATCACCACTTCCTCGTCGGAATCGGTGACCCGGCTTTCGTCCCACGGCCGGATCTTCGGCACCGACGGCAGCATGTCCCAATGCGCTGCGATATGCTGCGCTGCCGCCTCGCCAAACACGAAGCACTCCAGCAGCGAGTTTGACGCCAGCCGGTTCGCGCCGTGCAACCCGCTCTCGGTGCATTCGCCCGCCGCATACAGCCCCGGCAGGTCGGTGCGCCCGTGGCGGTCCACGATGATCCCGCCGCAGGTATAATGCTGTGCGGGCACGACCGGGATCGGCTGCACCGTCATGTCGATGCCCAGCCCGATCAGCTTCTCGTAGATGTTCGGAAAATGCCCGCGCACGAAATCGGCCGGCTGATGGCTGATGTCGAGGTGGACGTAATCCAGGCCATAGCGCTTGATCTCGGCATCGATCGCCCGCGCCACCACGTCGCGCGGCGCCAGCTCCAGCCGCTCGGGATCATAATCGACCATGAAGCGGTGCCCGTTCAGCGGGTTGATCAGCCGCCCGCCCTCCCCGCGCACCGCCTCGGTGATGAGGAAGTTCTTGACGTCGAGGTTGTAGAGGCAGGTCGGGTGGAACTGCATCATCTCCATGTTGGAGACGCGACAGCCCGCGCGCCACGCCATGGCGATCCCGTCGCCGGTCGCGCCGCGCGGCGCAGTGGAGAACAGATACGTCCGCCCCGCGCCGCCCGTCGCCAGGATCGTCGCACGGGCGGTGTAGAGGTTCACCGCCCCACTCTTGCGATCCACGGCATAGACGCCCCAGACGTTGCCGGCACCCGAATAGCGCTCCTCATGTCGGCTGGTGGCGAGGTCGATCGCCACCTGATCGGGAACCAGCGTGATGTTTGGATGCGCCTCCGCCGCGCGCTGCAGCGCCTCCTGCACTGCCCAGCCCGTCGCATCGTCGACATGCACGATGCGCCGATGCGAATGCCCGCCCTCGCGTGTCAGGTGCAGCGCATTCCCGTCCTGCGCGAACGGCACGCCCAGCTTCTGCAGCCGCTCGATCGCCGCCGGCGCATTCTCCACCACGAATTCAACGATCTCGCGGTCATTGAGTCCAGCGCCCGCCACCATCGTATCCTCGACATGGTTCTCGAACGTGTCGCCCGGCTCCAGCACCGCGGCGATCCCACCCTGCGCCCAGGCGGTGGACCCTTCGTTGAGCGCGCCCTTTGCCAGCACGATCACCTTGAATCGATTGGCGAGGTTGAGCGCGGCCGTCAGCCCCGCAGCACCCGATCCGACGATAAGCACGTCCGCGCTCGTCATGCGCGGCTCTGGGGAGGAAGAAGCATCCCGGCTGCATGGCACGAAGCGCCGGCATCTGCCATATCGGGCGATGATGTTCCCGCGCGGCACCTGACCCGGTGAGGTGGCCGTGGGTTGGTTTGCAAGGAAGCTCCATGTCCACCTACTCCGCCCGTCTCGCCGCCCTGCGCGATCAGCTTGCGCGCCAGCAGCTCGACGGCTTCGTCGTACCGCTGACCGATGAGCATATGAGCGAATATGTCGGCGCCTATGCGCAGCGCCTGTCATGGCTCACCGGCTTCCAGGGCTCGGCCGGCACCGCCGTCGTGCTCCCGGCAGAGGCCGCGATCTTCACCGATGGCCGCTACACGCTGCAGGTACGCGAACAGGTGTCAGGCGACGACTGGCAGTTCGTCGGCGTGCCGGAAACCAGCGTCTCGGGCTGGCTTGCCGATCATGCCCGGCAGGGCGCGCGGATCGGCTATGATCCGTGGCTCCACACCCGCGCCTGGGTCGATGAGGCAAGCCGCGCGCTGGCCGCGATCGACGCGACGCTGGTGCCGGTCGACACCAATCCAGTGGACGCGGTCTGGCCCGATCGCCCCGCGCCGTCCGATGCGCCGCTCACCGTGCAGGACGATGCCCATGCCGGCCGGTCCTCGGCCGAAAAGCGCGCCGCCGTTGCCGACTGGCTGGTGGCGCACGGCGCGGATTCGGTGGTTCTCGCGTCGCTTGAATCGACCGCATGGCTGCTCAACGTGCGCGGCGGCGACGTTTCGCGCACCCCGGTCGCCTTGTCCTACACGATCGTCAACGCCGACGCCACCGCTGACCTTTATGTCGCGCCGGAAAAGATGAACGACGCGGTCGCCGCGCATCTCGGCAACGCCGTTCGTGTCCATGACCGGCGCAGCTTCGCCGCGGCACTGGGCCAGTTCGTCGGCCGGCGCGTCGCGGTTGATCCCGCGCTGTCGGTGGCGGCCATTCCGCTCGCGATCGAGGCCGCCGGCGGCACCGTCGTGCCGCTGCGCGACCCCACCGTCATCCCACGCGCGACCAAGAATGCGGTCGAGCAGGCCGGCCATCGCGCCGCCAGCATCCGCGACGGTGCCGCCTTGTCACGCTTCCTGCGCTGGATCGCGATCGAGGGGCCGAAGGGTGGCCAGACCGAATTGTCCGCGGCGGCAAAGCTGGAGGAATTCCGCCGCGAAACGGGCGTGCTGAAGGACCTGTCGTTCGACGCCATCTCCGCCACCGGCCCGCACGGTGCGATCCCGCATTATCATGTGACGGAGGAAACGAACCTGCCGATCGAGCCGGGGCAGCTCTACCTGATCGATTCGGGCGGCCAATATGTCGACGGCACTACCGACGTCACCCGCGTCGTCCCGATCGGCCGGCCGACGCAGGAGATGCGCGATCGCTTCACCCGCGTGCTGAAGGGGCATATCGCGCTCGCCACCGCGCTTTTCCCGCGCGGCACGACGGGCGCGCAGCTCGACGCGCTCGCCCGCCTCCCCTTGTGGCAGGCGGGGCTCGATTTCGCGCATGGCACCGGCCACGGCGTCGGCAGCTACCTCTCGGTTCACGAAGGGCCCGCGCGGATCGCCAAGCCGAGCTATCCCGGCGCCGGCCCGTCGGAGCCGCTGCTGCCCGGCATGATCCTCTCCAACGAGCCGGGCTATTACAAGGCCGGCGAATACGGCATCCGGATCGAGAACCTGCTCCTCGTCCATGAACAGGACGTGCCCGGCGGGGAGTCGACGATGCTCGCCTTCGAAACGCTCACCCTCGCTCCGATCGACCGCGATCTGGTCGATCCGGCCCTATTGACCCCCGGCGAATTGTCATGGCTCAATGACTATCACGCCCGGGTCGCGGCAACGCTCGCCCCCGTGCTGGAGGGGGAGGAACGCGAATGGATCGTCTCAAGGTGTTCGCCCATCATTGTCGGGTAACGCTTCCCTGGGCGGTGGTCGGCGGGGCGGCGCTGACCATCGCCTATCTGACGGGCGACTTCTGCTATGCGGTCGGCCGACTCGTCGCGGACTGATCCTCGCCCTCACCGTCCGCCGCTATGTCTTTCACTGCCCGCGCCTGCTCCTTGCGCCGGCGCAGGTTCGCCCGCAGCGCCGCGGCGAGCCGCGCGTCCCGTTCTGCCTTGCTTTCCATCGAAACATGCTATCGCGCGACTTTAGCGCCTTGACAATCGGCCGCCGCTCGTCTCTAGCGCCCCCTCGCCCGCCGATCGCGGGCCGAGTGCTGCCGTAGCTCAGTGGTAGAGCGCATCCTTGGTAAGGCTGAGGTCGTGAGTTCAATCCTCACCGGCAGCACCATTTTTCCCCGACCGTCATTGAACGAACCTCCGCCGTGGCGCGGAGCTGCCCGCCATCTGGCCCATTCGCCACCTCCCGGCGTCGCCGTCTGCGCATGTTACTGATTGTCGCGACGGCCCTGCGCACCTCATCTGGCATCCGCGACACGGCGCCTGCCCGGTCCTGGTCGCATCCGCGGGAAAGGAATGCGTGTGGACGACCGGCTGTTCGACCCCGACCGATTCCGCCTCACCGGCCAGGTGGCGCTGGTCACCGGCGCCGGGAACGGCATCGGGCGTGCCATCGCGCGCTTGTTCGCCGGCGCGGGCGCCGCGGTGATGGTCACCGACCTCGCGCGTGACAAGGCGGAGGCCGTCGCCGACGATATTCGCGCCGCCGGCGGAAAGGCCGGCGCCTTCACCTGCAACGTCACCGTGGAGGCGGAGCTGCAGGACGCGGTCGGTACCACGGTCGACACATTCAAGGCGCTGACGATCCTGGTGAACAATGCCGGTGGCGGCGGTCCCAAGCCGTTCGACATGCCCATGGAAGATTTCCGCCGCGCCTTTGAGCTGAACGTCTTCTCCTCGTTCCGGCTGGCGCAGCTCGCTGCCCCGCACATGGCGGCGCATGGCAGCGGCGCGATCCTCAACATCTCCTCGATGGCGGGGGAGAACCGGGACGACCACATGGCGTCCTACGCCGCGTCCAAGGCGGCGGTGAACCACCTCACACGCAACATCGCCTATGACCTCGGGCCGTCGGGCATCCGCGTAAACGCCATCGCGCCCGGCGCGACCAAGACCGATGCGCTCGCCTCCGTCCTGACGCCGGAGATCGAGAAGGCGATGCTGCGCCACACCCCACTGCCACGCCTCGGCACCCCCGATGACATCGCCTATGCGGCGCTCTTCCTCTGCTCGCCCGCCGCATCCTGGATCAGCGGGCAGGTCCTCACCGTGTCGGGCGGCGGCGTCCAGGAACTGAATGGATGATCCCTGCGCGCAGCGGTTCCTGCCCGTGAGCTTTCACCCCGCCTCATCGTCGGGGGACCGCGCCGCAAGGGCGGCCGCCTGAGACGGAAGCGAGGCTCCTATGGAATTCCCGGCGGCAACGCTCTTCGGGTTGCTCTTCATGACCATGGGGCCGATCCGCGCCGTGGCGGTATTCGCGACCGTCGGGACGGATGACAAGGCGCCGGGCGTCCGCCGGCTGGCGACGCGCGCCGCGCTGCTCACGGCACTCGCCTTCGTTCTTGCCGTCTATGGCGGCACCGGCACGCTCGCGTCGTGGGAGGTGTCGCTCCCCGTGCTGATCGGCAGCGCGGGCGTCGTGCTGCTGGCCCTCTCGCTCCAGTCGCTGCTCGTACCGGCGGCACAGAGCCCCACGCTGCTCGATCCGCAGAAGCTGCGCCCGACCACGCTCGTCTTTCCCGGCCTCTTCCCACCGATCGCAGTGACGATCCCGATCATCTTCGCCGCCGCCGTGCCGAATACGGGCGCCCAACTGGAGATCATCGCCATCGGCCTTGGCATCATCCTTCTCAACTGGCTGCTGATGCTGCGGTCCAAGTGGCTGATGCGCAAGATGGGCTCCAGCCCGCTGGAAATCATGGGCGCCGTGTTCGGCGTCCTGCAGGTCGCGCTGGCGATGCAATTCATCGTCAACGCGGTGAAGATGCTGTGACGGGCATGGGCATCATGTCCCATGGCGATCGGCCCGGCTCCGGCATAAAAGCCGCCTCCACCGCGCTGCGCACAACAGGGAAGCAAGATGGCTGACGACGAATATGTCTATGACGAGGAAAGCGGCGAATGGCTGCCGGCGAGCGAGCTTGCCGCCAAGCGCGCCGAGGCCGATCAGGTGGAGGTGCGCGACGCCGTCGGCAATCTGCTGGCGGACGGCGATCAGGTCACGCTGATCAAGGATCTGGAGGTCAAGGGCGCCGGCCAGACGCTGAAGCGCGGCACGCTCATCAAGTCGATCCGCCTGACCGGAGACCCGCAGGAAATCGACTGCCGCTACGAAGGGATCAAGGGCCTCGTGCTGCGGGCGGAGTTCGTACGCAAGCGATAGCGCCTGCGCCGTCCCCCCGCGACCGATCAGGCTGTCGCGGGCCGCCGCGCGATCTTCTTGATCACCCCGGAATAGCTCATCACCGCGTCGCCTGAGTCATCGATCACGCCGCGCACGAAGATCAGGCTGCGCCCGGCTTTCACCACCTCGCCCCGCGCGGTCAGCAACCGGCCGGGCACCGCCGCGCCGACGAACTCGGCGTTCAGCGTCGCGGTGACGCCGTGGAAGGCGGGCAGCACTGCCGACGCGACCATGAACAGCGAGAAATCGGCAAAGGTCAGCAGCGACCCGCCATGGACGTTGCCCCCGCCGTTGCGGTTCTTGGCTTCCGGGCGAAAACCGCACTCGATCTGCCCGTCGGCATCATAGCGCGCGAAGAACGGCCCGGCATGGTCCTCGAACGGGTCGGTGCCTGGCCAGCGCAGCCATCCCTGCCACTCACCGTCGTCGATCGGCGTCAGCGCGATGCCGGGTTCGGTCGTGATGTCCACAATCTTCCTTCTTGGCTCCTGGGATGATCCGCGCGCCGCTCAGCGCGCCGGCGACCCGACGTTCGGCAGCGTCGCCTCCTCGGCATTGGGCATCTTGCCGAACAATGCCCGGTCGGCCGGCGTGAACGCCCAGCGCCACAGCACGAACAGGTAGACGCCGGCGATTGCCGGGATGCCGAACACGATCTCCGCCCATTCATATTCATGCGGCAGCGACGTCACCAATCCGCCGATGACCAGCGCCGCCAGCATCGCCCACACCAGCGGCCAGCGCAGCGGCGACACGGGCGCTGACAAAATGTGGCGCAGCAGCCGCGCCTTGATGACGGAGGTCAGCGCGACGCTCACCATCAGCGCCACCGCCGGCGCCGCCGCCTGCGCCTCTTCCGACCAGCCGAGCCGCCGCGTGGCGATGATCATGCCAAAGCTGAGCGCCACCTGGAACGCCAGCATCACGGCGGAGATCAGCAGGTTGCGGTGCCGCGCGGTATAGACCAGCGCCGTCTCGCACACCGCCCCGGTCGACGCGAGCACTTCGGCGAACAGCAGGAAGGCGAGCGCCGCGGTGCCAGCCACGAATTGCGGCCCCACCGTCCCCATCACCGCCTCGCCCGGGATCGACCCCATCAGCGCCAGGCCAAGCTGCGCCGCCATGATCCAGAAGGCGACCTGCCGCACCTGGTTGGCGATCGCCAGCCGGTCGTTCACCGCCAGGCTCTGCGTGATGACCGGGCCCAGGATCGGGTCGAACGATGTCTTCAGCTTCTGCGGCAGGCTCGCGACCTGCTGCGCCATATAATAGATGCCGACGATCTTGGGCTCGAACATCACGCCCAGAATGAACCGGTCGACGTTGCGCGTGCCCCATTCGAACGCATCCGCGCCCGCCAGCGGCACATTGTCGCGGATCATCGCCAGCAGCCCGCGCACATGCGGGGACCAGCCGCGCGGCAGGCCGTAACTGCGCACCAGCGGCACGATCGATGCGATCAGCGCCGCGATCATCGACGCGACATAGCTCAGCACCAGGCCATCGCGCGTGGTGAAGAAGGAGAAGATCCACGCCGCGATCGAGATCGTCCACGGCTCCACCACCGCGCGCGCCGTCACCGCCGCCTTCACATTATGGCGATAAGCCAGCGCCGCCAGGCTCACGTCGGACCAGGCGATCGCCAGCACGATCAACGGCAGCCAGCGATCGAGGCCGACGATGGGCGTATTGGGATACATGACCTCGGGGAAGGTCCACAGCACCGCGCTCGCCAGCAGCGACAGCAGCGCCGCGACCACCAGCCCGTCGGCGACGACATGGACGTGCGGCCGGTCGGTCCGGCTCAGCGCCTGCGCCAGGCCGCGCTTCAGTCCCAGCGTCGCCAGCAGCGCCGCCAGCTCCACCACCACCACCGCGATGGCGAACCGCCCGACGAGCTCCGGTCCGTACAGCCGCCCGGCGATGAACAGGAACGGGATGCGCGCCGCCAGCCGCAGGATGAATCCAGCGACATTGGTCCGCCCGCCCTTGGCGAGCTGGGCAATATCCTTCGATGTTTCGGTCACTGGGGCGTCCCGCCGGTCCCGCGCTGCCCGCCAGTCAATGGGCCGGTCAATGCGCCGCCCCCCAGCTTGCGCCGGTGCCGATCTCCACCGCCAGCGGCACGTCCAGCTTCACCGACGGCTCGGCTGCGGTTGCCATCACGCGCTCGATCACCGGCTTCGCGGCCTCGACTTCGCTTTCGGGGACTTCGAACACCAGTTCGTCGTGCACCTGCAGCAGCATGCGCGTGCCGGTCAGCCCGGCCTCGGCCAGCGCCGGCTCCATCCGCGCCATCGCGCGCTTGATGATGTCGGCGCTCGTGCCCTGGATCGGCGCATTGATCGCCGCGCGCTCGGCGCCCTGCCGCTCGTGCTGCACCTTTGATTTGATCCGCGGGAAATGCGTCTTGCGGCCGAACAGAGTCTCGGTGAACCCCTGCTCGCGCACCGCTTGCAGCGTCTCGGCGATGTAGCGGTTGATGCCCGGGAACCGCTCGAAATAGCGGTCGATCATCGCCTGGGCCTCGTCCGCCGTCACGTCCAGCCGCCCGGCAAGGCCCCAGCGGCTGATGCCGTAGAGGATCGCGAAGTTGATCGTCTTGGCGCGCCCACGGGTGTCGCGATCGACCGCGCCGAACAGCTCCTGCGCGGTCAGGGAGTGGATATCGTCGCCCCGCGCGAACGCTTCCTTCAGCGCCGGCACGTCCGCCATGTGCGCCGCCAGCCGAAGCTCGATCTGCGAATAGTCCGCCGCCAGAATGACGTTGCCTGGCTCGGCGACGAAGGCGTCGCGGATCTGCCGGCCGATCTCGGTGCGGATCGGGATGTTCTGCAGGTTCGGGTCGGTGGATGACAGCCGCCCGGTCTGCGCGCCGGTCAGCGAATAGCTGGTGTGGACGCGGCCCGTCGCCGGGTTGATCTGCTCCTGAAGCGCATCGGTGTAGGTCGATTTCAGCTTCGACAGCTGGCGCCAGTCGAGCACCCGCGCGGCAATCTCCTTGCCCGGTGAATCCTTATCGGCGGCGATCCGCTCCAGCTCGTTGACGTCGGTCGAATAGACGCCGCTCTTGCCCTTGCGGCCGCCCTTGATGCCCATCTTCTCGAACAGCACGTCGCCCAGCTGTTTGGGGCTGCCGATCGTGAACGGTGCGCCGGCGATGCCGTGGATCACGCCCTCCAGCTCCGCCATCTGCGTCGCGAACTCGGTCGAAAGCTGCGCCAGCCGCTCGCGATCCACCTTGATCCCGTGCCGCTCCATCCGCGCGATGACCGAAACAAGCGGCCGGTCGACCATCTCATACACCCGCGTCGCCCGCTCGATCGGCAGCCGCGGGCGGAAGCGCCGCCACAGCCGCAGCGTCACGTCGGCATCCTCGGCCGCGTACCGCGTCGCGGCGGCCAGATCGACCTGGTTGAACCCGATCGCCTTCTTCCCCGTGCCCGTCACGTCCTTGTACGCGATGCAGCTGTGCGACAGGTGCGTCGCCGCCAGCTCGTCCATCCCGTGCCCGTGCAGCCCGGCGCCGAGGTCGAAGCTCATCACGATCGTGTCGTCATAGGGCGCAAGCGCGATCCCCAGCCGCCCCAGCACGACCATATCGTACTTCAGATTGTGCCCGATCTTCAGCACTGCCGGATCCTCCAGCAGCGGCTTCAGCTTGGCGAGCGCCAGGTCGCGGTCGAGCTGCACGGGCTTCTCGGCGAACATGTCGCCCCCGCCGCCCTCGCCGACATGCGCCAGCGGCACATAGCAAGCGAGATTGGGCGCCAGCGCCATTGACACGCCGACCAGCTCGGCCAGCATCGGATCCTTGGCGGTCGTCTCCGTATCGATCGCAACCCAGCCCTGATGCCGCGCCACGGCGATCCAGCGATCGAGCGCATCTTCGTCGACCACCGTTTCGTAACTGTCATGGTCGCAGGGCGGGTCTTCCTCCTGCGGCACGCCGACCGGCTCGGGCGGCGTCGGATCGACGCCGTCATTCTGCTCCGCCGCCAGCTTCGTCAGCAGCGACTTGAACCCGTGATGCTCCAGGAACGCGCGCAGCGGCGCCTCTGGGATCCCGTCGAGCGCCATTTCCTCCAGCGGGTGCGGCAGCGGCACGTCGCACGCCAGCTCCACCAGCTTGCGCGAAAGCCGCGCCTGATCGGCGAACTCGATCAGATTCTCGCGCAGCTTGCCCTTCTTCATCTCGGGCGCGGCGGCCAGCACCGCCTCGACGCTGCCATGCTCCAGGATCAGCTTCGCCGCGGTCTTGGGCCCCACGCCCGGCACGCCCGGCACATTGTCGACGCTGTCGCCCATCAGCGCCAGCACTTCGCCGAGCTTGTCCGGCCCGACGCCGAACTTCTCCACCACCTCGGGCGGGCCAAAGCGCTTGTCCTTCATCGTGTCGAGCATGTCGATGCCCGGCTCAGTGAGGAGCTGCATCAGGTCCTTGTCGGAACTGACGATCGTCACTTGCCAGCCCTGCGCCAGCGCCGCCTTGCTGTACGATGCGATCAGGTCGTCGGCTTCCCAGCCCGCTTCCTCGATGCACGGCAGCGAAAAGGCGCGCGTTGCATCGCGGATCATCGGAAACTGCGGTTTCAGATCCTCCGGCGCGGGCGGGCGATGCGCCTTGTACTGGTCGTACAATTCGTTGCGGAACGTCGTCTCGGACTTGTCGAGGATGACCGCCAGGTGAGTCGGACCATCGGCCTTGTGCAGGTCGTTGGCCAGCTTCCACAACATGGTCGTATAGCCATAAACCGCACCGGCCGGCTCACCATGCTTGTTCGTGAGCTTCGGCAGCACGTGGTACGCGCGAAAGATGAAGCTCGAGCCATCGACGAGATAGAGGTGCGGCATGGGGGCCGCTTAGCGGATCGGCGCGCCGCGAACAAACAATGCGGTGGGCGCCGGATCGCGCCGCCCGCGACTCACAGTTTCCCGAACCGTTCCTCGAACGTCTTGATGTCGCCGGCGGCCAGCAATTGCGCCTGTTCCAGCCAGCGATCGCGCCCCATCCGGCCGGTGAACGGCCCAAGATGCGCGTCGAGGTCCTCGGCGGCGCGCTGGTCCAGCGCGGCCAGTTGCCCGACGGTCGAAATGCCCAGCTCGGCCAGCCGTGCAGCGACCTTCGGGCCCAGCCCCTTGATGCGCGTCACCGGCGCGTCCCCCGGCGGCGGCGCGGCGGGGGCGGGGGCGGCGGCGGGCGGCGCTGCAGGTGACGGCGCGGGCGGTGCCAGCGGCTCGGGCTGCGCCTCGACCGCGGGGGAGGCATCGAGCGGGGCAGCCGCGGCAATCGGCTCGTCGGCCAGCGGCGGCGGCTCGGTCGCGGCAGGTTCCGGCGCCGGTTCGACAGGTGCGGATGCGGACGCGACCGGCGCTGGCGTAACCGGTGCGGGCGCTACCGGTGCCGTTTCGGGCAGGTCGGTCAGCGGCGGTGGCGGCGGGGCGACCGGCGGCTGCACGGGGACCGGCGCCGGAGCCGCTACCCTCTCGGGCGCAGCGGCACGCTGGTGCGGCTGCGACGCTTCGGCCAGACGGTCGCGCTCGGAACGCTCCGCCTGCTGCCGGGCCCGCTTCCTGCGATTGCCGGCCAGCATCGCGACGATCGCCAGCACCGCAATAACCGCGATGATCGCGAGCACGATGCCGATCAATGTATTGTCCACCGTGGTGGGCTGCATGAAGACACTCCGCTACGCCGAACGCCAAGCCTTAGGGGCGCGTCATGGTTCCCGCAACGGGGGCGAAACGTTACCGGTCATCCCCGTCGCGACCGTTCCGGCGCGATTTTCCTCGATCAGAGCGCGCGCCAGCCGATATCGCGGCGGCAGAAACCGGTCGGAAAGTCGATCATATCGACCGCGGCATAGGCCCGGCGCTGCGCCTCGGCGACGTCGCCGCCGGTGGCGGTCACGGCCAGCACGCGCCCGCCCGCGGCCACGATCTCCTCACCATCGGCGCGCGTTCCCGCCTGGAACACGACCGCCCCGGTCGCCTCCGCCGCCTCGATCCCGCGGATCGCGCCGCCGGTCTCGGGCGTGCCCGGATAGCCGTTCGCCGCCATCACCACCGTCAGCGCCACGTCATCGGCAAAGGCCGGCGCCGGCATATCGGCAAGCCGCCCTTCCGCCACGGCGAGCAGCGTCTCGACCAGGTCGCCGGCGAAGCGCGCCATCAGCACCTGGCACTCGGGATCACCAAAGCGCACGTTATATTCGATCAGCTTCGGCCCCTCGGCGGTCAGCATCAGCCCGGCATAGAGCACCCCGACATAGGGCGTGCCCGACGCGGCGAGCGCGTCGATCGTCGGGCGCACGATCTCGCCCAGTGCCTGCTCCTCCAGCTCGGGCGTCAGCACCGCGGCGGGGGAGTAAGCGCCCATCCCGCCGGTGTTTGGACCGACGTCGCCGTCGCCAACGCGCTTGTGGTCCTGCGCGCTGCCAAAGCTCGCCGTGCTGGTCCCGTCCGACAGGACGAACAGGCTCGCCTCCTCCCCTTCCAGGAATTCCTCGATCACCGCCTCGGCAGGCCCGCCTGTAAACAGCGCGGCGATCGCCGCCTCGGCCTCAGCCCGCGTCATCGCGACGACCACGCCCTTGCCCGCCGCCAGACCATCGGCCTTGATGACGCAGCGCAACTCGTCGCCGCTCGCGAAATCGTCGAGGCAGGCCAGCGCCCCGTCGCGGCTGGTGACGCGGAAATAACGTGCCGTCGGGATGCCGACGCGCGCGCACAGATCCTTGGTGAAGCCCTTCGACCCCTCCAGCTTCGCCGCCTCGCGGCCGGGGCCGAATACCGGCACGCCGATCGCGCGCACATTGTCGGCCAGCCCGTCGACCAACGGCTGTTCCGGCCCGATCACCACCAGTCCGATGCCGTGCCGGCGGACGAAATCGATCACCGCGCGGTGATCCGTCACGTCCAGCGCGGCAAGCGTCGCATGCTGGGCGATGCCGGGGTTGCCGGGCGCCGCATAGAGCGTATCTAGACGCTCAGACTGCGCGAGTTTCCATGCCAGAGCGTGCTCGCGCCCGCCCGATCCGATCAGCAGGACGTTCATGCCCGACCCCTTATTTGACGTTCCCGCGCGGCTCGTAGCGGACCCGGTGCCGGGGGACAACGCAGCCGCGATGTCGGTGGGCGAACTCTCCGCCCGGCTGAAGCGCGTGGTTGAGGGCGAATTCGGCCATGTCCGCCTGCGCGGCGAGATTTCCGGGTTCAAGCGTGTCGCGTCGGGCCATTGCTATCTGTGTCTGAAGGATGATGCCGCGGTGATCGATGGCGTGATCTGGAAGGGGCAGGCCGCCGCGCTCGCCTTCCGGCCGGAGGACGGGATCGAGGTCGTCGCCACCGGCCGCCTCACCACCTATCCCGGCCGCTCGAAATATCAGGTGATCATCGAGCGGATGGAGCTTGCCGGCGCGGGCGCGCTGATGGCGCTGCTCGAACGCAACAAGGCGCGCTTCGACGCCGAGGGGCTGTTCGCCAAGTCAAAGGCGCGTCGCCCGCTGCCCTATCTGCCGCAGCGCATCGGCGTCGTGACCTCCCCCACCGGCGCGGTGATCCGCGACATCATCCACCGGCTGGAGGATCGCTGCCCCAGCCATGTCCTCGTCTGGCCGGTGAAGGTTCAGGGCGATGGCGCCGCGAACGAGATCGGCGCCGCGGTGCGTGGCTTCGATTCGCTGCCCGATCACCTGCGTCCCGATCTCGTCATCGTCGCGCGAGGCGGTGGCTCGATCGAGGATCTGTGGGCCTTCAACGAGGAACCGGTGGTCCGCGCCGTCGCCGCCTGCTCGATCCCGATCATCTCCGCCGTCGGCCACGAGACCGATACGACGCTGTGCGACTATGCTGCCGACCTGCGCGCGCCGACGCCCACCGCGGCGGCGGAACTGGCCGTCCCCGTGCTCGCCGACCTGCGCCTCACCGTCGCCGCGCATGCCCAGCGGACCGAGCGGTGCGCGCGCCGCTATATCGATCGCGGGCGCGAGCGGCTCGACGCGATGGTGCGCCTGCTGCCGACGCGCGACCGTTTGCTCGGTCCCCAGCGCCAGCGCACCGACGATCTGGGCGCGCGGCTCGATCGCGGGCTCGAACGCCGCGTGGTGCGTGCCCGCGGGGAACTCGACCGCACCGGCGCGATCCTGCGCCCGGCGCTGCTTCAGCTACGGCTGGATGGCGCCCGGCAACGGCTGGAGGATCTGGGCCGGCTGCTCGCCTCGGTCGATCCCGACGCGCCGCTCGCGCGTGGCTATGCCCGCGTAACCGATCGGTCCGGCGCCACGCTGACCAGCGCCGCCGCCGCCCGCGCCGCGGGGGAGCTGACGCTCAAATTCGCCGACGCTGCGGTGGACGCAAAGGTTGAGGGCACGCGCGCGCGCTCCTATCCGACCAAGAAACCCGAACAGCCGACGCTGTTCTAGGGAGATAGAAATGTTGATGTCGAATACCGATCGCCCCGCCCGCCTGCACTATATGGCCAATGGCTTCCGTGTCCTGACGCCGGGCGATCATGTCACCTGCGCGGTCAGCGGCGCGCGAATCGCAATCGAGGACCTACGCTATTGGGACGTGGCGTCGCAGCGTGCCTTCGCCTCGGCCACCCTCGCCTCGGAGGTGATGGCTCCGCAATGATCGACTGGCGGCTGGGCCCCGCGATCGTCCTCGCCCTCACCGGCTGCGTGCCAGCCGTCGCCGGCCCCGCCCCCGCTTCGGCTCGCCCCCAGCCTGCGCGGGCGCCGGTACAGCCCGCGCCGCCACCGGTGCAGGCCGCACCGGCCCCGCTGCCCCCCGCCGTCATCACCATCGACGGCCCGTTCAGCCAGGGCGGCCTCGCACGCGGCACCGCGCCCGAAGGAACGGTGTCGCTCACCCTCGACGGCCGGCAAGTCGCGATCGCGCCCGACCGCCGCTTCCTGATCGCCTTTGACCGTGACGCCGCACCCACCGCCACCCTCGAGGCGCGGCTGGAGGATGGGCGCACAGCCCGCCGCACGCTGACCGTCGCGCCGCGCGCCTGGCGGATCGAGCGGCTCGACCGCGTCGCCAAATACCCCGTGCCCAGCGCCGATTTCCAGCGCCGCCGCCCCGGCGAGCTGGCGCAGATCGAGGCCGCACGCGCGATCGAGTCTCCGGTCGAGGGCTGGCGCCAGCGGCTGGTCTGGCCGGTCACCGGCCGCATCTCCGGCCTGTTCGGCGCGCAGCGCATCTATCGCGGCGAGCCCGGCTCCTACCATTCCGGCGTCGACGTCGCCCGGCCGAGCGGCACGCCGGTCGTGGCGCCCGCCGATGGCGTGGTCGTGCTCGCCGCCGCCTCCCCCTTCACGCTGGAGGGCAATCTCCTCATCATCGACCATGGCATGGGGCTGAACAGCGCGTTCCTGCACCTCTCGCGGATCGACGTGCCGGTCGGCACACGCGTCCGTCAGGGGCAGACGGTTGGCGCGATCGGCGCCACCGGCCGCGCCTCGGGCCCGCACCTCCACTGGGCGATGAAGTGGCGCGACGCCCGGATCGACCCGTTGCTTATCGCCGGGCCGATGCCGAACTGAGCGCGCGCCGTCAGGCGATCTGCGCCTCGGCCTCCATGCACGCGCAGCCATCCTGATCGGTCGTCCACAGCGCGACGCTGCCGTCCCCCGCCAGGTTCAGCGCCGCCGCCCGATCGACGAACAGCGGCCGCGCCCCGCGAAACGAGAAATGCGTCAACCGCGTGCCCCGCCGCTGGCGCAGCAAGTGATCGGCCAGCAGCATCGCCTGATAGGGCCCATGCACCACCAGGTCGGGGTACAGCTCCTCCTCCTGCGCATAGGGCCGGTCGTAATGAATGCGGTGCGCGTTGAACGTCAGCGCGGAGAAGCGGAACAGCGCCGTTGCGTCGAACTGCACCGGCTGCTTCGCTTCGGCGACGCGCGGATCGGCGGGTGCCGGCGGCGGCGTACCATTGCCCGCGCCGCGAAACACCAGGTCCTGCTCCTCGACGATCGCGGTCGCACCATCGATGACGACGGTATGCCGCACGGTGACAAAGGTCAGCCGCCCCGACCGGCCATCCTTCACCTTGGCATCGGTGACGATACTGCGCCGCTCCGCCCGCGCGCCGATCGGCAGCGGCGCATGGAAGGTCAGCCGACCGCCCGCCCACATCCGGCGCGGTGCATCGACCGGCGGCAGCGCCGCTCCACGTGCCGGGTGGCCATCGACTCCGATGGTCGATTGCGGCGCTTCGGGCAGGAAATACAGCCAGTGCGCCAGCGGCGGCAGTTCACCTGCCGGCCAATGCCCGCCGTCATGATCGAACAGCGCCGCCAGCCGGCGCAGCGGCGCCGCGACGAGATCATCGGCCTGTACCGTTTCCACCGGCGTCCAGCCGTCGAACTGCTCCATCGCTCTCCCTCCCTCGCGTTGCGGGGGGCCTAGCGCCACGCGGCGAGCCCGCCAAGCGCGGCTACCCTGCGCTGAACCCTCCCGCGCCCCTCGGCGTTGCGCTGCCATGGCCAAAGCTCCCACCCACCATGCCGCCGCCACCGTTCGCGCCGGCAAGCGCGCCCGGATCGGCGCACGCGTCGACATCACCAGCGGCGGCCTGCTCGCGATCGGAGGGCTCGTGTCGGCGATCCTCCTCTCCACCGCGGTGCTGGTCCGCGTCGCCGTGCGCGAGGGCGGCAAGGCAAAGGCGATTCAGCGCTAGGCGAAAGTAATACGGCTGGCTTATATCGGGACAAAATAGGAGAGAGACCCGATGGCAACCGCCCCCGCCATGCCCAGCCAGCCGCCCTTCCGCCGCCTGCCGCAGAAGGGGCCGGACATTTCCGTCGAGCACCGCGCCGACGGCTCGATCCTTATCAGCTCCAACCATGCGATGGGCACGCCCGCCCGCTCGATCCCGCACCTCATGGCGGAAAAGGCCGCGCTCCACCCCGATCGCCCGTGGCTGATGCAGCGCGCGCCGAACCACGGCCCGTGGCAGGGCGTCACTTATGGCGAGGGCAAGGCTGCCGCCGACAGCGTCGCGCAATGGCTGCTCGATCGCGGGCTTGGCACCAATGACGCGGTGATGTGCATCAGCGGCAACTCGGTCGCGCACGGCATCCTGATGCTCGGCTGCTTTACGGCGGGCGTGCCGATCGCCCCGCTGAGCCCGGCCTACAGCCTGATCTCGACCGATCACGCCAAGCTCAAACATTGCTTCAACACCGTTCGTCCGCGCATCGTCTTCGCCGAGAATGCCGCGCAGTTCGAACGCGCCTTCGCCACGCTGCGCGATCTCGACTCCTCGCTCACCTTCGTCACCATGGATGGCGGTGCGGGCACCATCCCCTTCAGCGACCTGACCGGCACGCCCGCCACCCCGGCGGTGGATGAAGCGCGCGACGCGCTCACTCACGAGACCGTCGGCAAATATCTCTTCACTTCCGGCTCGACCGGCATGCCAAAGGGCGTGCCGCAGCATCAGGGCATGTTCGTGAACCTCATCGCCGCGTCCGAGGGGCTGCGCGATGATCCCGATCCCGTCGATCACCCGATTTCGCTCGACTGGATGCCGTGGAACCACATCTCTGCCGGCACGATCCACTTCAACGCCAATATCGCCGGCGGCGGCACGCTCTACATCGATGAGGGCAAGCCGATCCCCGGCATGTTCGAGACGACGATCGCGAACCTGCGCGAAGTCTCCCCGATGAGCTTCGGTTCGGCCCCTGTCGCCTTTGCCATGCTAGCCGACGCGATGGAGCGCGATTCCACACTCCGTCAGGCGTTTTTCAAGAACCTGCGCGGCATGGGCTATGGCGGCGCGACGCTGTCCGACGATCTCTACGATCGCATGCAGGCGCTGGCGATCGCCGAGACGGGTGAGCGCATGCCCTTCACCACCATGTACGGCGCGACGGAAACCTTGGGCGTCACCGTCGTTCACTGGGCATCGGAACGCGTCGGCCTGATCGGCCTGCCGCTGCCGGGCTCGACGCTCAAGCTCGTGCCCAACGGCGCCAAGCTGGAAGTTCGCGTGAAGGGTCCGACCGTCACGAGAGGCTATCACAATGACCCGGAAAAGACCGCCGCAGCCTTCGACGAGGAAGGTTTCTACATGCTCGGCGACGCGGCCAAGTTCATTGATCCCGAGCGGCCCGAGCTCGGCCTTGTGTTCGACGGCCGCGTGACCGAGGATTTCAAATTGTCGACCGGCACCTGGGTCTCGGTCGGCACGCTTCGCCCGGACATCTGCGCCGCCTGCTCGCCGTACATTCAGGACGTGGTGATCGCCGGTCAGGACAAGCCCTATATCGCCATCCTCGCCTGGCCCTCGCAGGCCGCGCTTCAGACGCTGGCCGAGGCATCCCCCGGTGCCGATCCGATCCCGACGCTTGAGGCGCTGGTGAAGGAAAAGCTGGAGGCGTTCAACGCCACCGCCGGCGGCTCCTCGCGCCGCATCCGCCGCTTCACCATCCTGCGCACGCCCCCGTCGATCGACGCCGGCGAGATCACCGACAAGGGCTACGTCAACCAGCGCGCGACGCTGACGGCGCGCGACGATGTGGTGAAGGCGCTGTTCACCGAGGAACTCAGCGACGGCGTGATCGAGGTCGACGCGTAACGCCCGGCCGACCCGTCATTCCCGCGAAGGCGGAACCATATCCTCCAACGCCGCGGCTCCATCAGGACCGCGGCGTTCATGTATCGGCTATTCGCGACGCGCCCGCTCAAAACAGCCCGAGCGCCGCGACATCCTCTTTCGACAGGTCGATGCCGAACATCATGCTCAGCCGCATGCGATAGACGCGCGGATCCTCGATCACCGCCGCCGTCTCCTCCTCGCCCGCCCGCCGGCGGTACTGTCGGTCGGTCAGCGTCGCCAGGCCGTGCGGCAGCACGATGCTCACCACCTTCAGCGTGGTGAAGCGGGTGTCGGGCGCGGTCGACGTCCAGCGGTTCGCCATCTCCAGATCCGCCGGCCACACCGTGTCGGTGGTGAAGCTGTACTGCGGCTGGAAACCCTCGCCCCCGCCACGCCCGTCGGTGGTCGCGCTATGCACATCGCGCAGCAGCATCCAGCCATGTTCGGCATCGCGCACCAGGCGGAACGTCGCCCCATCGGGCGCCTCCGCCTCGGCGCCATCCACCAGCGGCATCGCCGGGGTATAGCTGCCGCCGAATCCCGGATCCGCGATCCATTGCTCATCGCCGAAGGTCACGAGGCTCAGCGTATGCGTCTTGGGCGGCACGCCGCCGCCGTTCAGCCACACCCGCGCCAGCAGCGGCCGCGCCTCGAACCCCAGCGCTTCCAGCGCATCCAGGAACAGCCGGTTATGCTCGAAACAATAGCCGCCGCGCCCGGCGACAACGAGCTTGCCGAACACCGCGTCGGACGAAATGTCGATCCCGCGTCCCAGCGGCACGTCGAGATTCTCGAACGGGATTGCCAGTCGGTGCGCGCGCTGCACCGCCGACAGGCCATGATGGTCGACCGTCGCGCGTGCCGGCAGGCGGATGCGCTCCAGATAGGCGGGAAGGTTGAACGGCAAGCTCATGCGGCAAACGCCTCCGCCTCGAGCGCGTAGAGCGGCGCGGCCGGCGCCTCCGCCGCGGCGCGCAGGCCCAGCGCCTCGGGCACGATCTGGTCGAGGTAGAAGGCGACCACCGCCTTCTTCGCCTTGCCGAACGCATCATCGCCAGCCTCGGCCGCTTCCCGCTCCAGCAGCCAGCCGCACGTCGCGACCGACAGCATCGTCAGGAACGGATAGCTCGCGGCCAGCCGATCATCAGCATCCGCCGTCTGCAACCGCCGGCCGACCGAGTCGCACGCGGCGACCAGCTCGCCCAGCGCCGGATGCGCGGCGCCGCGTAGATCCTCGATCAGCGTCGCGAACGCTGCGCCATTGGACAGCGACAGCTTGCGGCCCACCAGGTCGGCCGCCTGAATGCCGTTCGTCCCCTCATAGATCGGGGTGATCCGCGCATCGCGGAAGAACTGCGCTGCGCCCGTTTCCTCGATATAGCCCATGCCGCCGTGCACCTGCACGCCAAGGCTGGCGACCTCATTGCCGATGTCGGTGCCATGCGCCTTGGCAAGCGGCGTGGCGATCTCCAGCCGGTCACGCGCCGCAGCATCGCCCAGATTGGCGCGGTCCACCTGTCCTGCGGCATAATAGACCAGCGCGCGCGCGGCCTGCGTCTGCGCCTTCATCCGCATCAGCATGCGCCGCACGTCGGGATGCTCGATGATCGCCGCCGGCTGCCCCTCGCGCGCGCCCTGGATGCGCTCGCGGGCATATTCCACCGCCTTCTGTGTCGCGGCCTCCGCCACCTGCACGCCCTGCAGGCCCACGTTGAGGCGGGCGTTGTTCATCATCGTGAACATCGCGCGCATGCCCCCGAACTCCGGCCCGATCAGCTCGCCGACGCACTCGTCATGGTCGCCGAACGACAGCACGCAGGTGGGCGAGGCATGGAGCCCCATCTTGTGCTCGATCGACACGACGCGAACGTCGTTGGGCGTGCCGTCGCTGCGCACCTTGGGCACCAGGAACAGCGAAATGCCCTTCGTTCCCTTGGGTGCATCGGGCGTGCGCGCGAGCACCAGATGGACGATGTTGTCGGCGAGGTCATGGTCGCCGAACGAAATGAAGATCTTGGTGCCCTTGATCGAATAGGTGCCGTCGCCGCGCGGCGTGGCAGTGGCCCGAAGCGCGCCGACGTCGCTGCCCGCCTGCGGCTCGGTCAGGTTCATCGTGCCGGTCCACTCGCCCGTCGCGAGCTTGGGCAGCCACGTCGCCTGCTGCTCGGGCGTGCCATGGTGCTGCAACGCCTCGATCGCACCCACCGACAGGATCGGCGCCAGCGCAAATCCCATGTTGGCGCTGCCCAGCGTCTCCAGCACCGCGCATTGCACCGCGAAGGGCAGGCCCTGCCCGCCGAATTCCTCCGGCACGCCGATCGTGCCCCAGCCGCCTTCGACATAGGCCTTGTACGCCGCCTTGTAGCCGTCGGGCATCACCACACCGTCGGGCGTCCACTTCGCGCCCACCGTGTCCCCGGCGCGTGCCAGCGGCGCCCATTCGCCCTCGGCGAGCTGCCCGATTCCCTCCAGCACCGCCTCGATCACGTCGGGGCTGGCGGCATGGTAGCGTTCCGTAGCGGCAAGCTCGGCGATGCGCACGATATGCTCGAGCACGAAACGCTGCTCGGCGACCGGGGCGGTGTAAGGCATGTTCTTCTCCAGTGTCGCGCCGCTATACCGTCCGGCGATGACGGCTCAAATCCCTCGAATTTTGCCCTTTGGTGATGCTGCGATCACCGAGGCGGCGGCGCTGATCCACGCTGGCGGGATCGTCGCCGTGCCGACGGAAACGGTATATGGGCTCGCCGCCGACGCAACCAATGCCGATGCCGTCGCGCGCATTTACGCCGCCAAGGGCCGGCCGAGCTTCAACCCGCTGATCGTCCACCTGCCCGATCGCGCGGCCGCCGAACGGATCGCATTGTTCGACGACGAAGCGCTGGCCTTGGCGGATCGCTGGTGGCCCGGCCCGCTCACCCTCGTCCTGCCGCTTCGCCCGGACGCCGGAATCGCCGGCCTCGTGACCGCCGGGCTCGACACGATTGCGCTGCGGGTACCCGCGCACCGCGCGATGCAGGCGCTGCTGCACGCCTCTGGCCGTCCGCTCGCCGCGCCCTCGGCCAATGCCAGCAACGCGATCAGCCCGACTCGCGCCGAACACGTCGCCGCAAGCCTCGGCAATCGCGTGCCGCTGATCCTCGATGACGGTCCCACGACCGCCGGCCTCGAATCCACCATCGTCGGCAACGGCACGATCCTGCGCCCCGGCCCGATCACCGCCGAACAACTCGGCCTGTCAGCCGCCGCCCCCAGCACGAACGTCACCGCGCCCGGCCAACTCGCCACCCATTACGCCCCCGCCAAGCCGCTGCGCCTCAACGCCACGGAGCAGCAAGGCGACGAATGGCTGATCGGTTTCGGTAAGATCGCAGGCGACGACACCCTGTCCGCCACCGGCGATCCCGTAGAGGCCGCCGCCCGCCTGTTCGACGCGCTCCACCGCGCCGACGCCGCCGCGCGCCCGCGCATCGCCATCGCCCCCGTGCCGGACAGCGGCATCGGCGCAGCGATCAACGACCGCCTGCGCCGCGCCGCGCACCGCTAGGCATCAGGCAAGCCGATAGGGCGAGGGATCGCCAACCTCTTCGATCAGCTGCGTCCGCGCGTCGGAAACACTGCGTCGATACTCCGCCGCTAGCGCCCCGGCTGGCAGCTCATGCGCCGCCTCCAACTCGGCAACGACCGCGGGATCACCCGCGCGAACGATGCGCCCGACCAGCGCATCGGCATCGTCCCCGATCCGCGCGGCCAGCAACCGCATCGTGCGCGCGCGCAGCCGGAACTCGAAATCCACCAGCCGCGCGGTTTCGACCTCCGCCTTCTTCAGCAGCGCGGTGCGGAGGTCGAACGCCATGGCATCACGCGCTGACGGTCGCCGCCTTGGACCGCGCCGCGAAGCTCTTGCGCAGCTTCTGCAGCTTGGGCGGGATCACCGCCATGCAATAGGGGTTCCGCTGCCCCTCGCCGTTCCAATATTCCTGATGGTAATCCTCGGCCGCATACCATTCGTCGGCATATTCGATCGTGGTGACGATCGGCTTGTCATGATCGGCCTGCGCCCGCGCGATCGCCTGGTTCGCCTGCTCCTCCTGCATCACCGTCATCGGGAAGATGGCGGAGCGGTATTGCGTGCCCACGTCATTGCCCTGTCGGTTGAGCTGCGTCGGATCATGCGTCGCGAAGAAAATGTCGAGCAGGTCGCCATAGCTGATCTGCTGCGGATCGAAGCCGACGCGGATCGCCTCGGCATGGCCGGTATCGCCGCTGCACACCTGCTTGTACGTCGGGTTGGGCACGGTGCCGCCGATATAGCCGCTCTCGACGCTTTCCACGCCGATCACGTCCTTGAACACGGCCTCGGTGCACCAGAAGCAGCCACCGGCAAGCGTCGCATATTCGGTCATGGGATGCAGTCTCCTTTGCGACCCATGTAGGAAGCCGCTAGGTCGCGCGCAAAGAGGGAGATCGGCATGACGCTTGGCGGCGGGACTTTGGGCGGGAAGGTGATGGTGACGGGCGGGGCCGGCTATATCGGCAGCCACGCCGTGCTCGCGCTGCTCGATGCGGGCCATGATGTCGTGGTGATCGACAATCTCGTCACCGGGTTCGATTGGGCGGTCGATCCGCGCGCCGCCTTCGTCAACATCGCGGTCGAGGATCCCGGCGTGCGCGACGTGATCCGCGATCACAACGTCCGCGCGATCATGCACTTCGCCGGCTCGGTGGTGGTGCCCGAATCAGTCGAAAACCCGCTCAAATATTATAGCAACAACACCGCCGCCACGCGCAGCCTGATCGAAAGCGCGGTCGAAGAGGGCGTCCCGCACTTCATCTTCTCCTCGACCGCCGCGACCTACGGCAACCCGACCAAGGTGCCGATCACGGAGAGCGATCCGCAAGCACCGATCAACCCCTATGGCATGTCGAAACTGATGACGGAGGCGATGCTGCGCGATGTCGCCGCGGCACACCCGATGAACTATGGCGCGCTTCGCTATTTCAACGTCGCCGGCGCCGATCCCCAATCGCGCAGCGGCCAGTCGACGGTGGGCGCCACCCACCTCATCAAGATCGCGGTCGAGGCGGCGACCGGCAAGCGCGAAGCGGTCGGCGTGTTCGGCACCGATTTCGCCACCCGCGACGGCACCGGCGTGCGCGATTACATCCACGTCTCCGATCTCGCCGACGCACATGTCGCCGCGCTGAAGCAGCTGGTCGCCGCGCCGACCGAAAGCTTCACCTTCAACTGCGGCTATGGCCGCGGCTTCTCGGTGCTCGAAGTGCTCGACGCGGTTGACCGGGTCACCAACATGACGATCGAGCGCCGCATCGAAGGGCGCCGCGCGGGCGATCCGGCCGAGCTGGTGGCGGACAATAGCGCGATCCTCGCCGCGCTCGATTGGCAGCCCAAGCGCGCCGATCTCGATGGCATCGTGCGCGATGCGCTCGCCTGGGAACGCAAGCTGGCGGAGATGGGTAAATGAAGTTGCGATCGCTCCTGTTCGTCCCCGGCGACCGGCCGGAACGCTTCCCCAAGGCAGCCGCGACCGGCGCCGACGCGCTGATCCTCGACCTTGAGGATGCCGTCGCCCCCGATCGCAAGCCGGAGGCGCGCGCTGCGGTGCGCGCCTGGATCGAGGCGCCGCGCGACCCTGGTCCCGCCATCTTCGTGCGCATCAACCCGATCGACAGCGATGAGGTCGCGGCCGACCTGGAGGCGCTCGCCGGCCTCTCGCTCGACGGGATCGTCCTCCCCAAGGCGGAGGGCGCGTCCTCCGTCGCCACGCTCACCGATCGCCTGCCCGGCGACTACGCGATCCTCCCCGTCGCCAGCGAGACGGCGGCGGCGGTGTTCCAGCTCGGCACCTTCGGCAGCGTCGCCGGCCGCCTCGCTGGCATCACTTGGGGCGCGGAGGATCTCCCCGCCGCGATCGGCGCGACCAGCGCGCGTGAGGAGGACGGCAGCTACACCGATCCCTATCGCGTCGTCCGCGCGCTCACCCTGTTCGGCGCGCATGCCGCCGGCGTTCCCGCGATCGAGACGGTGTTCCCCGATTTCCGCAACCTCGACGGCCTCGCCGCCTATGCCGCGCGCGGCCGCCGCGACGGCTTCACCGGCATGCTCGCGATCCACCCGACGCAGGTGGCCGTCATTAACCAGGCCTTCACCCCCAGCGAGGCCGAAATCACCCACGCCCGCGCCGTCATCGCCGCGTTCGAGGCCAATCCAGACGCCGGCGCGCTTCAGCTCGACGGGAAGATGATCGACGCCCCACACCTCAAAAGCGCCCGCCGCCTGCTCGCACTGGTGGAATAAGCCCCGCGGCCGCAGCCGCGGCGGCGGTCAGTACATGTGCTGGCCGCCGTTGATGCTCAGCGTCGATCCGGTGACGAAGCCCCCGTCCTCCGAACAGAGGAAGGCGACACCGCGCGCGATCTCCTGCGCCTGGCCCAGCCGCCCGACGGGGATCTTGGCGACGATCTTGTCCAGCACCTCGCCCGGCACCGCCGCCACCATGTCAGTGTCGATATAGCCGGGCGCGATCGCATTGACGGTCACGCCGACCCGCGCCCCTTCCAGCGCCAGCGCCTTGGTGAAGCCGTGGATGCCGCTCTTCGCCGCGGCGTAATTCACCTGGCCATATTGCCCGGCCTGGCCGTTGATCGACCCGATGTTGACGATCCGCCCCCATTGCCGCTCGCGCATTCCCGGAAACACCGCCTTGGCCATGTTGAAACACCCGCCAAGGTTGGTGTCCATGACTTCCTTCCACATTTGGTAGGTCATCTTCATGAAGGTGCCGTCGCGGGTGATGCCGGCATTGTTGACCAGCACGTCGACCGGGCCCAGCGCCGCCTCCACATCGGCGACGCCCGCCAGGCACGCCTCATGGTCGCTGACGTCCCAGCGGACTGCGCGGATGCCGGTACGCGCGGTGAAATCCGCCGCACGCGTGTCGTTGCCGGCATAATTGGCGGCGACGGTCAGCCCCATGTCGCGCAACGCGATGCTGACGGCTTCCCCGATGCCCCGCGTGCCGCCAGTGACGATCGCAACCCGCCCCATCAGTCCCCCCTCGTTCAGTGTCCGCGAACGCTAGGTGACGGGCAGCCAGCCTTCAAGCTCGCGGCGGATCAGCGTGCGTAACAAATCAAGTCCGACCGGGCTGTCGTTCAGGCACGGCAGATAGGCAAAGTCGCTGCCCCCTGCCTCGATGAACGTCTCGCGCCCGCGGATCGCCAGTTCCTCCAGCGTTTCGAGGCAGTCGGCGGAAAAGCCCGGCGCCACGATCGCCACTTTGCGGATGCCGCGCGCGGGCAACTCGGCCAGGACCACATCGGTCGCCGGTTCCAGCCAGCGGGCGCGGCCGAACCGCGACTGGAAGGTGATCGTCACCTCGCGCCCCAGCGCCTCGCCCAGCAGCCGCGCCGTTTTCTGGCACTGGCAATGATAGGGGTCGCCCAGCTTCAGCGTCCGCTCGGGCATCCCGTGGAAACTGGTCAGCAGCGCGTCGGGGGCAAAGGGGAGCGCGGCGATTGCCTCGCGCACCGACGTCGCCAGCGCGGCGATATAGGCGGGATCGTCATGATACGGCGGCAGCGTGCGGATCGCCGGCTGCCAGCGCATCTGCGCCAGCTTGGCAAAGGCCTTGTCGTTCGCTGTCGCCGTCGTCGCGCCAGAATATTGCGGATACAGCGGCGCCAGCAGGATGCGGTCGCAGCCACCATCCTTCAGCGCCTGGATCCGGTCGCCGATCGCCGGATTGCCGTAGCGCATGGCGTAATCCACCGTGACGCCCGGCCCGAAGTCACCGGCCAGTGCCTGCGCCTGCGCGCGCGTGATCGCCGCCAGTGGCGAACCATCCGCGCGCCACACCTGCTGATAGGCGTGCGCCGACTTCTTGGGTCGCGTCGTCAGCACCGCACCGCGCAAAATGGGCTGCCAGATCAGCCGCGGGATCTCGACGACACGGGGGTCCGACAGGAATTCCGCCAGATAGCGGCGCACCGCGGGCGGATCGGGCGCGTCGGGCGTGCCGAGGTTGATCAGCAGGACGCCGATACGGCGCGGCGCGATCGGGGGGTGATCGGGGGGCGGGGTCATGATGCTCCAAACGGCAGGGTGCGGGGGCGGTTGCCCGCGGCGGCGGCCAGCGCGTTGGCGATGGCGGGGGCAACCGCCACGACGCCAAGGTCGCTGACCCCGCCCGGGTCGCCCCGGCTGGGGATGAGTTCGACGGTGATCTCCGGCGTATCCGCCAGCCGCGGCAACCGCAGGTCGCCCAGCGTGCGCGTATCGGCCAGCCCGGCGGTGAAATGCGGCGCCCGGCCGGTCGCCAGCGCCAGGCCCAGCAGGATGCCGCCCTCCACCTGCTGGCGTACGACATCGGGGTTGATCGCCCGCCCGCAATCCACCGCAGCGACGATCCGGTCGACCTTCACCCCGCCGCTGCCGTCCTGCTGCGCCTCCGCGACCAGCGCGATCCGGCTGCCGGCCATGGCATGACACGCCAGCCCCTGCCCCGTGCCCGCCGCCCCGCCGTCCCACTCGCCGAGCGCGGCGGCGGTGCTGAGGCAGCGCGCGAGCTGCGGGTCATGACCCAGCATCCCGATCCGGTAGGACATCGGCTCGGTCCCGGCACGATGCGCCAGCTCGTCGATGAAACATTCGGTGAAAAAGGCATTGGCGCGATCCGCCCCGCCGCGCAGATGCCCGACGGTCAGCGGGATATCGGCCGGATGGTGGAGGATCGACGCCGCCGGAAAGGCATAAGGCGGCACCGCGCCGGCCATCGCATAGCCATCCGCGCGCTGGGGCAGGAACATCGCCGACCGTGCCAGCGCATCATGGCCCAGCAATCGGTCGGTCAGCGCCGCGCCGGTGGCGGGGGTGGCGATGCGCGCCTGCCAGTCCAGGATCCGCCCGTCGCTCGCCAGCCGCGCGGCCATGCGCGCACGCGCCGGCGCGCCGAACCGGTCGTGCAGCGTCGCCTCGCGCCGCGTCCATAGCAGCTGCACCGGCCGGCGCAGCGTCGCCGCCAGGATCGCGGCCTGCTCCACCGCCTCATGGTCGAGCGCCCGGCCGAACGATCCGCCGATCACCATCGGATGAATGGTGACGGCCTGTTCGGACACGCCGATCGCGCGCGCGGCGGCGGCACGCGCAAGCCCCGGCGCCTGCGTCGGCGCCCATAGTTCCAGCCGGTCGCTGTGCCACCACGCCGTCGCGCACGGCGTCTCCAGCGAGGCATGGACACCGGGCCCGATCGCATAGCTCGCACGCGCCACATCGCCCGCCAGCTCGTCCGCCGCCTCGCCGTGCCGCGCAAACGCCAGTCCGGGCCGCTCGAACGCCGCTTCCAGCCCGGCATCGATCGCCGCGCTGTCCGCCAGCCCGCCGCGCGTCTCGAACCGCGGGCGAAGCGCCGCCAGCCCCTGGATCGCCGCCCAGCTGGTGTTGGCGACCACCGCCACCCAATGCGGGTTCTCGACCACCCCGGTCACGCCGCGCACCCGGTCCGCCGCCGGCTTGTCGACCCGCACCAGCCGGCTGCGTGTGACGCCCGCTGGGCCCTGCGCGATCGTCGCGAAGACCATGTCGGGCAGCCGCACGTCGGCGGTGAAGTTCACCGATCCATCGACCTTCGCCGGCGCGTCCGGCCGTGGCAGCGACTGGCCCGACAACCGCCCCTCGTCACCAAAGCGCAGCGGCAATTCCTCGGGCAGGTCGAACCCCGCGGCTTCCGCCGCCAGCTCGCCGAACCGCAGCCGCCGGTTGCCGTTGACGACGAAGCCGTCGGCGGTGTCGCATTCCCCCCAGTCAACGCCCCAGCGCTTCGCCGCCGCCTTCGTCAGCAGCACGCGCGCCGCCGCCCCCGCCTCGCGCAGCGGCGCCTCGAACATGCGGACGGAGGTGGATCCGCCGGTCAGCACCAGCCCCGATCGCACCCAATGCTCGCGCCGGATCGCGTCGGGGACATGCGCCAGTCCGCCGCCGAACAGCGCTGCCGCGGCCAGCGGATTGGCATAGGTCGGCCCCGGCACCGCCGCTTCCACCCCGATGGTGCGCCAGTCCGCGCCCAGCTCGTCCGCGACGATCTGCGGCAGGGTGGTATAGACGCCCTGGCCATGCTCGGCCTGCGGCACGGCAATGGTGATGCGGCCGTTTCGCGCGATCTTCAGCCACGCGCCGATCGCGGTCTCGTTGCGCTCGGGCGCGAGGTCGACGGCATAATGGCGCGGCCACACCGCCCAGGCGAGCGCGAGCCCGGCCCCCGCCCCTCCGGTCACCAGCAAGGTTCGACGCGAGATCATCGCGCGGGTCTGTAGCGCGCGGCGATCATCGCGTCATTGCCCTGCGTTCGATGACAATTATCGACGGAAAGCGCCCGTGCGCGTCAGTCGACCGTCACCGCCAGCACATAACCCGCCATCTGCTGGCGGATCAGCTTCTTGTCGATCTTGCCCGTCGCGCCGAGCGGGATCTCCTCCACGAAGACCACATCGTCGGGCATCCACCATTTGGCGATCTTGCCCTCCAGGAACGCGAGCAGGTCGTCGCCCGTCGCTGCCTCACCCGGCTTCAGCTGGCACAGCAGGATCGGTCGCTCGTCCCATTTCGGATGCGCGACGCCGATCACCGCGGCGATCGCCACCGATGGGTGGCCGACCGCGATATTCTCGATCTCGATCGAGCTGATCCATTCGCCGCCCGATTTCACCACGTCCTTCGCGCGGTCGGTGATCTGCATATAGCCGCGCCGGTCGATCGTCGCCACGTCGCCGGTATCGAAATAGCCCTCCTCGTCGAGAATCTCGCCGCCCTCGCCACCAAAGTAGGAGGAGACGATCGTCGGCCCCTTGATCTTGAGGTGCCCGAACGTCTCGCCATCATGCGGCAACGGGTTGCCGTCATCATCGGTCAGCTTGAACTTCAGCCCGCACATCAGCCGCCCCTGCTTGATCTTATGTGCGACCTGCGCGTCGTCATCCATCGCCGCCACCTCGGCGCTGGGCGAGGACAGCGTGGCCAGCGGCGATGTCTCCGTCATCCCCCAGCCCTGCGTGACTTCGACGCCATATTCGTCGCGGAACGCACGGACCAGCGCCTCGGGCACCGCCGATCCGCCGATCGTCACCCGGCTGAGCGTGTCGATCCGCCGCCCCGACGTGCGCAGATACTGCAGCAGCCCCTGCCACACCGTCGGCACCGCGGCGGAATACGTGACGCCCTCGCTCTCGATCAGGTCGCAGATTGATTCGCCGTCCATCCGGGGCCCCGGCAGCACCAGCTTCGCGCCGACGGCGGGCGCGGAATAGACCACGCCCCAGGCATTCGCATGGTACATCGGCACCACCAGCAGCACCGTATCGCGCCCGGACAGCGCCAGTGCATCGGCCTGCAGCGTCAGCATGGTGTGGAGGTAATTGGAGCGGTGCGAATACAGCACGCCCTTGGGATTACCCGTCGTCCCGCTGGTGTAGCACAGGCCACAGGCAAGCTTCTCGTCGAACCCGCCCCAGGCATATTCCGCCGGCTCGCCCGCGATCCAGTCGTCGAAGGCGGTGGCGGCATAATCGGTCGCCGGCATCGACGCCGCGTCGCACAGGAAGATCACCCGCTCGATCGACGGCGCCTGCGGCAGCAATTGCGCGACCAGATCGGCACAATTGGGATCGGCCAGCAGGATGCGATCGCCGGCGTGATTGGCGATATAGACGATCTGTTCCAGGAACAGCCGCGGGTTCAGCGTGTGGAGCACCGCGCCCATGTTGGTCGCACCATACCAGGCGGCGACATGGCGATGCGTGTTCCACCCCATGGTGGCGACCCGGTCGCCCTGGCGGATGCCGGCGCGGGACAGCGCCGACGACACCTGCTTCGCCATGTCGCGGATGCTGGCGTAATTGCTGCGGGTGACATGGCCCGCCGCATCGCGCGACATGACCTCGCGCCCCGGCTGCCAGGTGGCGGCATGGTCGAGGAAGGTATCGACGGTCAGTTGCCCCGACTGCATCAGACCCAGCATCACATTCTCCATCTACGCGCCGGGCCTGCTGCCCGGCCTCTTCGGTTTTCCACGCCATCGCGGTCGCCGACTGTGCGGCAGGGGGCATGCCGGCACAAGGCCGCCCCGCGCCGCACGGCGTCAGCCGGCCTGCGCCGCCTTCCAGTCGCGCTTCACCTTCTTCGCGAGGCTCCATTTGTGAACCTCGGTGGGGCCGTCATAGATGCGGAAGGCGCGCACTTCGCGGAACACCTGCTCGACGATCGTGTCCCCGCTGACCCCCGTCGCCCCCATCACCTGGACGCAGCGATCGGCGATGCGCATCAGCGCCTCCGACACGGCGACCTTCGCCATCGAGCTTTCCACCGTGCCCAGCACGCCGGTGTCGAGCACGTCGGCGCACCAATCGATCATCAGCTCGGCCTGTTTCAAGTCGATCAGATTCTCCGCCAGCATGAAACCGACGCCTTCATGGTCGACCAGGGGCTTGCCGAAGGCATGGCGGCGGTTGGCGTAATCGGTCGCGATCTCGTGCGCGCGGGCGCAGGCGCCGTGCCAGCGCATGCAGTGCGTCAGCCGCGCGGGCGCGAGGCGAACCTGCGCCAGCTTGAAGCCATCGCCGGGATCGCCCAGCATCTGGTCCGCTGGCACGCGAAGATTGTCGATCGTCACCACCGAATGGCCGCCCGGCATCGAGCTGTCGATCGTGTCCAGCACGCGTTCGATGCGGATCGCAGGGTCCGGCAGGTCGACGAGGAACATCGATGCGCCTTCGTCGGCCTTGGCCATGACGATGCCGACCTTGGCGCCATCAGCGCCGGTGATGAACGTCTTGCGGCCGTTGATGACCCAGTGGTTGCCGTCGCGCACTGCGGTGGTGCGCATCATCGACGGGTCGGAACCGGCGCCACCGCCGCCCTCGCCGTCCATCGCCGGCTCGGTCATGAAGAAGGCCGAACGCGCCTCGCCGGCGACGAGCGGCTTCAGGAACCGCTCCTTCAGCTCGGGGCTCGCCTTCTGGCCAAGCAGGTACATATTGCCCTCGTCCGGGGCCATCACGTTCACCGCCAGCGGGCCGAGCGGCGACAGGCCCGACGCGCGCAGCACGTCCGCCGTCTCGCGATGCGTCAAATGGCCACCGTCGGGCAGGATGTGCGGCGTCAGCACGCCCGCCTTGCGCGCCAGCCCGCGCATTTCCTGCACCAGTTCGTCGGATGGCCCGTGCGTGCCGCAGCGCGGATCCCGTTCGTACGGCACGATCGTCCCGCGCACGAACGCCTCGACCTTGGCGGCGATCTCCTGGCCTCTCGTCATCCCCATTCCCGCATGATTATTGTCAGATGAGGGGGCTAATGTCGTGTTTCGTTTCGTGTCGCCAGCCCTAACACTGGCCGCGCACATCGCCCGCCGCCTCGCAGAACCAGCGACAGGTGGCCGCAATCCCGTCCGCCAGGGTGATGCGCGGCTGCCATCCCAGCGCGCGCAGTCGGCCTGAATCGACCAGCTTGCGCGGCGTGCCATCGGGCCTCGCCGGGTCCGCCGCGATCGCGCCGTCGAACCCGATCGCGCGCGCCACCATCGCCGCCAGCTCGCGGATGGTCACTTCCTCGCCCGACCCGACGTTGATCGGCGCATCGTCTGAATAATACATCATCAGGAACACGCAGGCGTCGGCCAGGTCGTCGACGTGCAGGAATTCGCGCCGCGGCGTCCCGCTGCCCCAGATCGGCATCGCCGCGGCCCCCGCAACGCGTGCCTCATGCGCCTTGCGGATCAGCGCCGGCAGGACATGGCTCGATTCAAGGTCGAAATTGTCGCCCGGGCCATAAAGGTTGGTCGGCATTGCGGCGATGAAGTCGCAGCCGTGCTGGCGGCGATAGGCCTGGACGAGCTTGACCCCGGCGATCTTGGCGATCGCATACCATTGGTTGGTCGGCTCCAGCGGCCCGGCCAGCAGCGCCTCCTCGCGGATCGGCTGCTCTGCCAGCCGCGGGTAGATGCACGACGACCCGAGGAACAGCAGCTTCTCCACCCCCGATCGGTGCGCCGCGTCGATGACGTTCGCGGCGATCATCAGATTGTCGTGCAGGAAATCGGCCGGGTAGCGATCATTGGCCAGGATCCCGCCGACCCGCGCCGCCGCCAGGAACACCGCCTGCGGGCGGTTGGCGGCGAACCAGTCCCCCACCGCCGCCTGCCGGGTGAGGTCAAGCTCCTCCCGCCCGACCGTCACGATGGTGCAGCCCGCCCCTTGCAGCCGTCGCACCAGCGCGGCGCCCACCATCCCGCGATGCCCCGCGACCAGCACGCGCTTGCCCGCGAGGTCATACGGCCGCCCGATCACGCGCGCGCCCTCACCCGCAACCCCGCCATCACATCAGGCATGATGCGCGATCGGCGCGGTCTTCATCGCGTCGAGGTCCGCCAGCACCATTTCGCGCGCCAGTTGCCGCACGCTCGTCTCATGCGCCCAGCCCAGCTTCTGCTTCGCCTTGCGCGGGTCGCCGATCAGCAGGTCGACCTCGGTCGGCCGGAAATAACGCTGGTCGATCTCCACCCGGCAATCGCCGCTGCGATCGCAATAGCCCTTCTCGGCCACCCCCTCGCCATGCCAGCGCAGCGTGATCCCGACATCGGCGAACGCCCATTCGACGAAATGCCGCACCGGCGTCGTCTCGCCGGTCGCCAGCACATAATCGTCCGGCTCGTCCTGCTGCAGCATCATCCACATGCCGCGGACGTAGTCGCGCGCATGGCCCCAGTCGCGCCGCGCATCGAGATTGCCGAGATACAGCCGCTACTGCCGCCCCAGCCTGATCGCCGCCGCCGCCCGCGTGATCTTGCGCGTGACGAACGTCTCGCCGCGCACCGGGCTCTCGTGGTTGAACAGGATGCCGTTGGAGGCGTGCATCCCATATGCCTCGCGGTAATTCACCACGATCCAGTAAGCGTACAGCTTCGCCACGCCATAGGGTGATCGCGGGTAGAAGGGCGTCGTCTCGCGCTGCGGCACTTCCTGCACCAGCCCGTACAGCTCCGACGTCGACGCCTGGTAGAACCGCGTCGTCTGCTCCAGCCCCAGGATGCGGATTGCCTCCAGCAGCCGCAACGTGCCGATCGCATCGGCGTTGGCGGTATATTCGGGCGATTCGAAGCTCACCTGCACATGGCTCTGCGCCGCCAGATTGTAGATTTCGGTCGGCTGCACCTGCTGCACCAGCCGGATCAGGTTGGTCGCGTCGGTCAGGTCGCCATAATGAAGGTGAAAGCGCGGATCGTCTTCGTGCGGATCCTGATAGATATGTTCGATCCGCCCCGTGTTGAACGAAGATGATCGTCGCTTCACGCCATGGACCTGATAGCCCTTGGCCAGCAGCAATTCGGACAGATACGCCCCGTCCTGCCCCGTCACGCCGGTGATCAGCGCCACCTTTCGCTGCGACATCATGTTTTCCCCGCCCCGTTAACCATGAGGCTAGGCGACGTTACTGGCGCCGGCAAGCCACAGGCGACGAAATGATGTGCCGCGGCAGGATCCTTGCCGCGCCGCAATGCGTTGATCCGTCGACCAGTCGGTCGCGCGGCGCCCCAGCGATCCCAACCCGTTGAAAAACGATGTATTCAGGAAAACGGTAATCGACTCTTTCGATCACCCACATCCAATATAAACGATTGGATCACTCGCTGCGGCGCACTATCTCGGGGCCTCAGATACACCCAAGGAGTTACGCATGTCGCTTATCGGCACGACCATCAAGCCGTTCGAGACCCAGGCCTACAAGGACGGCAAGTTCATCACCGTCACCGACGCCGATACCCGTGGCAAGTGGGCGGTGTTCTTCTTCTACCCCGCCGACTTCACCTTCGTGTGCCCGACCGAGCTGGAGGACCTCGCCGATCATTACGAGACGTTCCAGAAGATGGGCGTCGAGATCTACTCGGTGTCGACCGACACGCATTTCAGCCACAAGGCATGGCACGACACCTCGCCGGCGATCGGCAAGATCAAGTTCACCATGCTGGGTGACCAGAACCACACCATCTCGAACAATTTCGAGATCCTGCGCGCTGGCCAGGGCCTCGCCGATCGCGGCACCTTCGTCGTCGATCCCGATGGCGTGATCCAGCTGATGGAAGTCACCAGCGAAGGCGTCGGCCGCAACGCGGTCGAGCTGCTGCGCAAGATCAAGGCGGCGCAGTACATTGCGGCGCACCCGGGTGAGGTTTGCCCGGCGAAGTGGGAAGAGGGTGAAACCACGCTCGCCCCGTCGCTCGACCTCGTCGGCAAGATCTGAGCGGCCACGCAACGATCATGGGCGGGGCAGCGTAACGGCCCCGTCCAGCACGCCGTCATGCCGGGCCCGTCCCGGCATCCACCACCCCGCAGGCGCGCCCCCGCGCCCGGTATGCTGGACAAGGATGGGCCCCGGCCACGCGGCCGGGGCGACGACGGTCCCCCCACCTGCCCTCACGCCAGCGGTGCGGCGCCCTCCCCCCGCGTCTCCCCCCTGCCCCCGACGCGGGGCCGCACCGCTGACGTGACGGCAGACAGCAATCACGAAAAGGGCTTTTGATGCTCGACCAGAATCTGAAGACCCAGCTCAAGGGGTATCTCGCCAACATCCGCCAGCCGATCGAGCTGGTCGCCTCCACCAACGACAGCGCCAAGTCGCGCGAGATGATGGAGCTGCTGGACGAGGTCGCCGCACTGTCCGACCAGGTCAGCGTGGTGCGCGCCGACGACGATCAGCGTCGCCCCTCGTTCCTGATCCGCCGTGTCGGCACCGACATCGGCGTGCGCTTCGCCGGCGTGCCGATGGGGCATGAATTCACCTCGCTCGTCCTCGCGCTGCTGCAGGTCGGCGGCCACCCGTCGAAGCTGTCGCAGGAAGTGATCGCGCAGGTCCAGGCGCTCGACGGCGACTATCAGTTCGAAAGCTATTTCTCGCTCACCTGCCAGAACTGCCCCGACGTGGTGCAGGCGCTGAACCTGATGAGCGTGCTGAACCCGCGCATCCGCCACGTCGCGATCGAGGGCGGCGCCTTCCAGGACGAGGTCGAGGCGCGGCAGATCATGTCGGTCCCGGCGATCTTCCTCAACGGCGAGCCGTTCGCGCAGGGGCGCATGGACGTGGAGCAGATCCTCGCCAAGCTCGACACCGGCGCGGTCGCCCGCACCGCGGCGAAGATCTCGGCCAAGGAGCCGTTCGAGGTGCTCGTCGTCGGCGGTGGCCCCGCCGGCGCGTCAGCGGCGATCTATGCCGCGCGCAAGGGTATCCGCACTGGCATCGCCACCGAGCGGTTCGGCGGCCAGGTGCTCGACACCATGTCGATCGAGAATTTCATCTCCGTCCCGCATACCGAGGGGCCCAAGCTGGTCGCCCAGCTCGAGCAGCATGTCGGCGACTATGACGTCGACGTGATGAACCTGCAGAAGGCAGCGAAGCTCGTCCCGGCGACGCAGGAAGGCGGCCTCCACGAAGTGACGCTGGAAAGCGGCGCAACGCTGAAGGCGCGCACCGTGATCCTGTCGACCGGCGCACGCTGGCGCCAGATGAACGTGCCGGGCGAGGACGCCTATCGCAACAAGGGCGTGACCTATTGCCCGCACTGCGATGGCCCCTTGTTCAAGGGCAAGCGCGTCGCGGTGATCGGTGGCGGCAATTCGGGCGTTGAGGCCGCGATCGACCTCGCCGGCATCGTCGCCCATGTGACGCTGATCGAGTTCGACCGTGACCTGCGCGCCGACGCGGTGCTTCAGCGCAAGCTCGCCAGCCTCCCGAACGTGAAGGTCATCACCTCTGCGCTCACCACCGAGGTGAAGGGCGACGGCAGCAAGGTGACCTCGCTCACCTACAAGGATCGCAATCACGACACGCTGCATGAGATCGAGCTGGAGGGCATCTTCGTCCAGATCGGCCTCGTCCCCAACACCGAATGGCTGAAGGACACGGTCGCCCTGTCCAACCGCGGCGAGATCGAGATCGACCATCGCGGCGAAACCTCGCGCCCCGGCATCTTCGCGGCCGGCGACTGCACGACCGTGCCGTACAAGCAGATCGTGATCGCGATGGGCGAAGGGTCGAAGGCGTCGCTGTCGGCGTTCGACTATCTCATCCGCCTGCCCGCCGACCTCGCCGAGGCAGCCTGATCCACCAGCCCCGGCGCCCGCGCGGGCGCCGGGGCGACCGGCCCGCCCCTGTTGTCTTAAGCTCGCCGCAATGCTCAGGCGTTAGGGCGGCGCCAGACACAGGGAAGCGGAGCATATGGCCTATCTCGTCACCGGCGTGGCCGGGTTCATCGGTGCCGCCGTCGCGCGGCAACTGCTTGATCGCGGCGAGCAGGTCGTCGGCATCGACAATCTCAACGATTATTATGCCGTCCAGCTGAAGCACGATCGCCTCGCGACGCTCGCCGGAGCGAACTTCACCTTCACTGCTGTCGACATCGCCGACCAGGCGGCGCTCACCGCCGCGCTGGCACCGCACCGCATCACCCATATCGTCCATCTCGCCGCGCAGGCGGGCGTGCGCTACTCGCTCACCAACCCGCACGCCTACGTCCAGTCGAACGTCGTCGGGCAGGTCAATCTGCTCGAATATGCCCGGTCATGCGACGGCCTCGTGTCGATGAGCTACGCCTCCTCCAGCTCGGTCTATGGCGGCAATACCAAGCTGCCGTTCGCCGAGGATGATCGCGTCGACGCGCCGGTCTCGCTCTATGCCGCGACCAAGAAGTCGGACGAGCTGATGGGCCATGTCTATGCCCATCTCTATCGCGTGCCGCTGACCGGCCTCAGGTTCTTCACCGTCTATGGCCCGTGGAGCCGCCCCGACATGGCGACCTGGCTGTTCACCGACGCGATTATGAAGGGCAAGCCGATCCGCGTCTTCAACAATGGCGACATGAGCCGCGATTTCACCTTCATCGACGATATCGTCTCCGGCGTGATCGCGGTGACCGACAGCCCGCCCGCCGACGACGGCAGCACTCCGCCGCACCGCGTCTACAACATCGGCAACAACAAGCCCGAACGGCTGTTGCACATGATCGACGTGCTGGAGGATGCGATCGGCATCAAGGCGGTGCGCAGCCTCGAGCCGATGCAGCCCGGCGACGTCCCGGCCACTTATGCCGATATTTCCGCGATCCAGCGCGACCACGGCTTTGCCCCCACCACCCCGATCGAGGTCGGCATCCCCCGCTTCGTCGACTGGTTCAAAAGCTACCACGGCATCGCCTAGCGCCGTCCTTCGTCATTCCCGCGCAGGCGGGAATCCATAATCGCAACCCTCGCCGCGCACGCGGCGCCGCTGTCCTACATCCCTCCAACGCGCCTATGTTCTTCTTCTGTTCCAACGCAGGAGAGGAATATGATCGACGATCTCATCAACGGCGTGATCGACCGTGAGGGCGGCTACGTCCACCATCCGGCGGACCGCGGCGGCGCGACTCGCTGGGGCATTACGGAGGCGGTGGCCCGCGCCAACGGCTATGCCGGCGACATGCGCCATTTCGCGCGTGAGGCCGCCGCCGTCATCTACCGCCGCATCTACTGGCAGCGCCCCCGGATCGATGACGTGGCGCAGCGCGCGCCGAGCATCGCAGCCGAATTGTTCGACACCGGCGTCAACATGGGGCCGGCGGTCGCCGTCGCCTTCCTCCAGCGCGCGCTGAACGCGCTCAATCGCGGCGCACGCGATTACCCGGACATATTGCTCGACGGCCGCATCGGTCCGCAGACGCTGGGCGCGCTCGACGGCTTCCTCGCGACGCGCGGCGCGGCCGGAGAGACGGTGCTGCTCAAGGCGCTCGAGGCGCTGCAGGGCGAACGCTACGTCTCGCTCGCCGAGCGCCGCCCCGCAAACGAGGCATTCCTCTACGGCTGGCTCGCCAACCGCCTCGCCTGAAGGAGAAGGCAAAATGGCATTGCTCGATACCATCATCGGCCCGGTCGCCGGGCTGATCGACAAGATCATCCCCGATCCCAAGGCGCGCGAGGCGGCGAAGCTCGAATTGCTCCGCCTCGAAGGATCGCAGGAACTCGACCGGCTGAAGGCACAGATGGCCGCTGTGCTGGCGGAGGCGGAATCGCCCGATCCCTGGACCAGCCGGGCACGGCCGAGCTTCCTCTACGTCATGTACGTGCTGCTGCTCTGGTCGATCCCGATGGGGATCATCGCCGCCGTCAGCCCGTCGACCGCACGGGTCATCGCCAGCGGCATGAACGCCTATCTCTCCGGCATTCCGGAGCCGCTCTACGCGCTCTTCGCCACCGGCTATCTCGGCTACACCGTCGCGCGCGAATGGGGGAAGGCAAAGGCGCGGTGACCTCTTCTCTCCCTCCTGTGCGCAAGGTTCGGGAAGTTTGGCCCCCGCAAAACCCTGCCGTGCCGGCTTCCGGGGGTCTGTTCCACGCCCGCCATCCACCCTACATCGCGCGCCATGAGTGAACAAAGCAGCATGCCCGTCTGGCACGGCACCACGATCCTGTCGGTGCGGCGCGGCGGGAAAGTGGTCGTCGCGGGTGACGGCCAGGTATCGATGGGTCAGACGGTGATGAAGCCGAACGCGCGCAAGGTCCGCACGCTCGGCCCCGAAGGCAAGGTGATCGGCGGCTTCGCGGGCGCGACCGCCGACGCCTTCACCCTGTTCGAACGGCTCGAGGCGAAGCTCGAACGCCATCAGGGCCATCTGATGCGCGCCGCGGTGGAGCTGGCCAAGGACTGGCGCACCGACAAATATCTGCGCAACCTGGAGGCGATGATGATCGTCGCCGACAAGGACGTGACGCTGATCCTAACCGGCAACGGCGACGTGCTGGAACCGGAGGCGGGCATTGCGGCGATCGGCTCGGGCGGCAATTTCGCACTCGCCGCCGCCCGCGCATTGGTCGATTATGAAAAGGACGCCGAGACGATCTGCCGCAAGGCGATGGCGATCGCGGCGGAGGTCTGCGTCTACACCAACGATCGCCTCGTCGTGGAAACGCTCGACAGCGCGACCTGACGGGCCGCGCCGGCTGATTGCGACGGATTGCGGCGGATTGTTCCGGGGCGGCGGCTAAGCGCTTGTCTTCCGCCCCGCGTCCGTCCAATCACGGCGTCCATGACCCTCCGCACCCTTACCGCCGGGCGCTTGCTGGCGACCGGCGTCGCCGCGCTGTCGCTCGTCGCCTGCTCGCAGGGCGATGCCCGCCCCAAGACCGCCTCGTCCAAGGCGCCGGCCAAGCCCTATTCGCGCGATCCCTACCCCTCCACCTACCGCGCCTATCCGGGCGTGCCGACGGTGGTGCGCAACGTCACGATCTACGATGGCGAGGGCGGCCGGATCGACAATGGCCAGGTGCTCTTCGCCGACGGCAAGATCGTCGCGGTGGGCGCCAGCGTGAATGCGCCGGCGGATGCACAGGTGATCGACGGCACCGGCAAGTGGGTGACCCCCGGGATCATCGACATTCACAGCCACCTCGGCGACTATCCGACCCCCAGCGTCCAGGCGCACAGCGACGGGAACGAGGCGACCAGCCCGATCACCGCCGATGTCTGGGCCGAACACAGCGTCTGGCCGCAGGACCCGGGCTTCAGCCGCGCGCTGGCCAACGGCGGCGTCACCACGCTGCAGATCCTACCCGGCTCGGCGAACCTCATGGGCGGTCGCTCGGTCACGCTCAAGAACGTCTATTCGCGCACCATGCAGGGCATGAAATTCCCCGGCGCGCCCTACGGCCTGAAGATGGCCTGCGGCGAAAACCCGAAGCGCGTCTACGGCTCGAAGAACCGCCAGCCCTCCACCCGCATGGGCAATATCGCGGTCGACCGCGCGACCTGGGCCAAGGCGCAGGATTATCGCCGCAAGTGGGACAAGTATGAGGCCGACGGCGGTGAGCCCCCCGCGCGCGATATCGCGATGGACACGCTGCGCGGCGTGCTGGCGGGCGAGATCCTGATCCAGAACCACTGCTACCGCGCCGACGAAATGGCGATCGTCGAGGATATGGCGAAGGAGTTCGGCTACAAGGTCACCGCCTTCCACCACGCGGTCGAGGCGTACAAGATCGCTGACCTCTTGAAGGCGAACGGCACCTGCGCCGCGGTCTGGGCCGATTGGTACGGCTTCAAGATGGAAAGCTATGACGGCATCGGCGAAAACCTCGCCATCCTCGAAAATGCCGGCGCCTGCGCGATGATCCACTCGGATGACGAAAACGGCATTCAGCGGCTGAACCAGGAAGTCGCGAAGGTGCTCGCCAGCGGTCGCCGCGTCGGCATCAACATCGCGCCGGAAGTGGCGTGGAAGTGGCTGTCGCTCGGCCCCGCCAAGGCGATGGGCATCGCCGACCAGACCGGCAGCCTCGTCCCCGGCAAGATGGCCGATGTCGTGCTGTGGAATGGCGATCCGTACAGCGTCTATACCCGCCCGGAAAAGGTGTGGATCGACGGCGCGCTCCTCTATGATGCCAATGATCCCAAGCGTCGCCCGGTGAGCGACTTCGAGCTTGGCCAGCCCGGTTCGGGAGACGTCAAGTGAAGCGCGCTTTCCTCCTCCTCGCCACGATGCTGGCGAGCCCGGTCGCCGCACAGACGGTCGCGATCACCAATGCGACGATCGCGGTCGGCGATGGCAGCGCCCCGGTCGAAGGCGGCACGGTCGTGTTCCAGAACGGCCGCATCGTCGCTGCCGGCTCCGGCGTCGCCGTGCCCGCCGGCGCGCAAGTGATCGACGGCAGCGGCAAATGGGTCGCGCCGGGCTTCATCGCCGGCTTCAGCGATCTCGGCATCAGCGATGCCGGCGGCGTGCGCGAAAGCAATGACACGGGCGCGCGCACCGCGCCGTTCAACGCCGCGATCGACGTCTCCACCTCGATCAACCCGGCCGAGGTGAAGATCGCCAACGAGCGATTGGGCGGCGTCACCCGCGCGCTGGTCGCGCCGGAGGCGTCGAACTCGATCTTCGCCGGCCAGGGCGCGGTGATCGATCTCGGCAATGATCCCAATGCCGTCACCCGCCCACGCGCCTTCCAGTTCGTCGAGCTTGGCGAAGCCGGCGGGCGTCTCGCCGGCGGCAGCCGCCCGGCGGCCTATGCTGCGCTGCGCGATGCGCTGGCGCAGGCAGAGGATTACCGCCGCAACCCCGCCGCCTTTGGGGGCCGCGAAAAGGACTCGATGGTGAAGCGCGGCGACGCGCAGGCGCTGCTGCGCGTGCTCGACGGCAGCGTGCCGCTCGTCGTCCATGTCGAGCGTGCGAGCGATATCCTGACAGTGCTGGCACTCCCGCGTGAGTATCCCAAGCTGAAGCTGGTGCTGACCGGCGTCACCGAGGGGTGGATGGTCGCGCGTGAAATCGCCGCCGCCCGCGTGCCCGTCATCGCCGCCGCGCTCGCCGATCTGCCGGCGCAGTTCGAATCGCTCGGCGCGACCGAATCCAACGTCGGCCGCATGCGCGCTGCCGGCGTCCAGGTCGCGCTCGCCTCGACCGGCAACAATGGCGGGGAGCATAACCTGCGCCAATATGCCGGCAATCTCGTCGCGATTACCCGCGTGCCCGGCCACACCGGCCTGACCTGGGGCGAGGCGCTCGCCGCGATCACCTCCGGCCCGGCCGCCGCGCTCGGCATGGACAATGAGCTCGGCTCGCTGCGTGCCGGCCGCCGCGCCGACGTCGTGCTGTGGGATGGCGACCCGCTGGAGATTGCCTCCGCGCCGACCGCGGTGTGGATCGATGGCCAGCCCCAGCCGATGCGCTCGCGCCAGTCGCAGCTGCGCGATCGCTATCTGGTGCCGACCGAAGGCGCATTGCCCAAGGCCTATGAGCGCTGAGCAGCAGGTGAGCGGCGGTGGCTGACATGATCGTGGCCCCACCCGCGCGCTCGGCGGACGTCCCCACGCGCGAAGCGGGCATCCCCGCATGATGGCGGAAGCCGGCCTCGCCGCCCTGTGGTTCGCTGCCGCGCTCGCGGCGATGCAATTGCTGCTCGCCGCGCTGGCGGTGAGGCGCGGCGACGATACGCTCGCCAGGGCGGTGCGCCCCGTCGCGATCGTCCAGGGCGGGCTGTCGCTGGTCGCCATGGCCGCGCTGATCGGCGTGTTCCTCCAATCGGACATGTCGGTCGCCTTGGTCGTGGCGAACAGCCATTCGGCCAAGCCGTGGCTCTACAAATTCGCCGGCGCCTGGGGAAACCATGAAGGCTCGATGCTCCTGTGGGTCACCATCCTCGGCCTCGCGGGCGCCGCGGTCGCTGCGCTCGAACGCCGCCTCGCCGAACGCACGCTGACGGCGACACTCGGCGCGCAGGCGCTGATCGCGCTCGGCTTCTACGCCTTCCTGCTCTTCGCCTCGAACCCGTTCGCGCGGCTGGTCAATCCGCCGGCGGACGGTCAGGGGCTCAATCCGCTGCTGCAGGACCCCGGCCTCGCCTTCCACCCGCCGACGCTCTACGCCGGCTATGTCGGCCTGTCGGTCGCCTTCTCCTTCGCGGTCGGCGCGCTCGTCACCCGCGACGTCGGCCCCACCTTCGCCCGCGCGATGCGCCCCTGGGTGCTCGCCGCCTGGGTATTCCTGACGATCGGCATCACCGCGGGCAGCTATTGGGCCTATTATGAGCTCGGCTGGGGCGGCTGGTGGTTCTGGGATCCGGTCGAGAACGCCTCCCTGATGCCGTGGCTTGCCGCAACCGCTCTGCTCCATTCGGTTAGCGTGCTCGCCACCCGCGATGGGCTGCGCGCCTGGACGGTGATGCTCGCGGTGGTCGCTTTCTCCATGTCGATGCTCGGCACGTTCCTGGTCCGCTCGGGCATTCTGACGAGCGTCCACGCCTTTGCCGTCGATCCCGAACGCGGCCTGTTCATCCTGGTGCTGCTGTCGCTCTACATCGGCGGCGCGCTGGCGCTGTTCGCGACGCGCATCGGCGTGGTGCGGGCGGGCAATACGTTCGAGCTATTGAGCCGCGAGGGGAGTCTGGTGGCCAACAACCTCCTCCTCTCAGTGATCCTCGGCATCGTCCTGATCGGCACCTTCTACCCGATCGTCGCCGCCGCGATGGGCACGCAATTGTCGGTTGGCCCGCCCTTCTTCGAAAAGGCCGCCGGGCCGATCGCGCTCATCCTCGTGGCGATCATGGCGGTCGGGCCGCTGCTGCGCTGGCGCAAGGATGATGCGCAGGCGCTCCTGCAGCGGATGACCTGGCCGATCGCCGCCACCGTCTTCACCGCCGCGGCGCTGGTCGTGTTCGGCGGCGGGATCGGCATCATGCCGCTGATCGCGATCGCGTTGGCCGCCGGGCTCGCGGTCGCCAGCGTCGCGCCGCTGTTCGGCCGCAACCTGCGCCGCACGCCGCTGTTCGTCTATGGCATGGTCGTCGCCCATCTCGGCATTGCGGTCAGCCTCGTCGGCATGGCCGCATCCTCGGCGTACACCAAGGAAACGCTGGTCGCCGCCGGCGTCGGGGAGCCGGCGCGCGTCGGCCCCTATCGCGTCACCTTGCGCGGCATCCGCCCGGTGATCGGCGACAATTGGACCGCGCTGGAGGCCCGGCTTGAGGTGCAGCGCGGCGACGGCCCAGTCACCTTCCTCGCCCCACAATCGCGCTATTTCTCCAACCCGCCGACCACCACCAACGAAAGCGCGATCCTCACCAGCGCGGACGGCCAGCTCTACACCGTCATCGGCCAGCCCGATGGCGCGGGCCGCTGGCAGCTGCGGCTGTGGTGGAAACCCTGGGTGACGCTGATCTGGTATGGCGGCGGGCTGATCGCGCTGGGCGGCGCGCTGTCGATCCTCGGCCACTGGCTGCGCGATCGCCGGCAGAAGAAGCGCGCGGATGAGGCGGCGGAGGCGCTCGCCTGGGCATGAAGCGCTGGCTCCTCTGGCTACCGCTGGTCGTGTTCCTCGTCCTCGCCGGCCTCGCCGTGCGCGAGCTTCGCCGGCCGAGCGACCGGACGGTCTATTCGGCAATGGTGGGAAAGCCCGTGCCCGACATCACCCTGCCGCCGATCGTTCCGGGCAAGCCCGGCCTCGCGCCCGCTGATCTCAGGACCGGCCAGCCGCGCCTCCTCAACATCTTCGCCAGCTGGTGCGTGCCGTGCATCGCGGAGGCGCCGCAGCTCATGAAGCTTAGGGCGATGGGGATTCCGATCGACGCCGTCGCGATCCGCGACACCGGCCCCGCCATCGCCACCTTCCTCGCCCGCCACGGTGACCCCTACCAGCGGATCGGCGACGATCGCGACAGCCAGGTGCAGCTCTCGCTCGGCTCCTCCGGCGTGCCGGAAACCTTCGTGATCGACGGCAAGGGCGTGGTGGTGAAACAGCATGTCGGCGACATCCGCGACGATGACGTGGCCGCGCTGGCCGAGGCATGGCGCAACGCCCGGTGAGCGCGCTTCTGCCCCGCATGCTCGCCGCCCTCGCCGCTAGCCTGCTCGCGCTCGCCGCCCCCGCCACCGCGCAGACCCGACCGCCGGCCGATTACGCCAACGTCCAGCTGCGCGATCCCGCTAAGGAGGCGGAGGCGAAGGCGCTGATGGAAACCTTGCGCTGCCTCGTCTGCCAGGGCCAGTCGATCGCCGACAGCGACGCCGACATGGCCGGCGACATGCGCAGCCTGGTACGCCAACGCATCGCCACCGGCGACAATGCCACGCAGGTCCGCGACTGGCTGGTCGCCCGCTACGGCGATTACGTGACCTATGATCCGCCGATGAGCGCGGTCACCCTGCCGCTCTGGCTCACCCCGATCGCCCTGCTCGCGATCGGCATTTGGATCGCGCGGTCCAGCTTCCGCAGGCGTCGTCGCCGACACAAGTGAAAGTAGCGAAATAGGACTGGATTTGTCCGCGGCTGCCGCATAGCCTCTTCCACAACAAAAGTTATGGGGAGGGTGCGGCATGACCGTCACTTTGTGGGATCACCCGCTGTCGCCGTACGCGCAGAAGGTGAAGATCGCGCTGCGCGAGAAGGGCGTGCCTTTCGAAACGGCGGTGCCCGGCGGGATCGGCGTCGGCGGCGCGGCAGGGGATTTCCTCGCTGCCAATCCGCGCGCGGAGGTGCCCGCGCTGCTCCATGACGGCACCGCCATCTTCGATTCGACCATCATCCTCGAATATATCGAGGATTGCTGGCCTGACCCTGCGTTGCTCCCCGCCACCCCCGCCGATCGCGCCCGCGTGCGGATGATCGAGGAGGTGGTCGACACCCATCTCGAGGCGGTGAACTGGGGGCTCAGCGAATTGCGCTGGTTCCGCCGCGCGGAGGGCCCGCTGGGCGAAAGCCTCGCCACCAGGGCAGCCGAGCAGATCCGCGGCTATCACGCCTGGCTCGAACGCGCGCTCGGCGATCGCCCCTGGTTCAACGGCGACAGCTTCGGCTGGGGCGACCTCAGCGTCGTGCCCCACCTCAACGGCTCCGCCGGCCACGGCGTGCCGCCAGCGCCGGGATCGAAGCTCGCCGACTGGCTCGCCCGCGCCAATGATCGCCCGTCGGTGCGCGACACCGTCGCCGATGCCGCCGCGACCGCCTCCACCGGCGGCATGGGCGATGTCGCGAAGCTCCTCGAACAGGGCCTCTTCAAGCGGGAATATCGCGACCACCGGCTCGAATGGATGGTGAAGTCCGGCGGGCTGGAGGTCGTCACCCAGGGCCTTGCGCGCGGCAACATCCGCTTCTCCCCCGATCTCACCTGACCCTCCCTCCGCCAGCCAGAGAAGACCGACCATGCATCTCGTCAGCGATCACATCATCGAGGGCCGGCAGGGCCCGACCTTCGACCAGGCATATCCGACGATCCCCGGCGCAGACCTCATCGACATCAAGCGGTTCACCGCCGGCCAGCCGTGGGACGATTTCCGCCGCATGCGCGAGGAAGCGCCGGTGATGTGGCATCCGATGCCGGGCAACGGCATCGGCTTCTGGGCGGTGACCAGCTATGATGGCGTGAAGCGCGTCAACGGCGATCCGGAGACGTTCAGCAGCGAGAAGGGCGGCATCCTGATGGCGCTCGGGCCGCAGGAAACGCGCCACCCGGTGCTCTTCTCCGCCTCGACCAACTCGATGATCAACCTCGACGGCCGCCCGCATCGCGAGCTGCGCCGCGAGCACATGCCCTATTTCACCGCCACCTACATGAAGGGGCTGCGCGCGCGCGTCTCGGCGGAGGTCACCCGACTGCTCGACACGATGGCCCCGCTCGGCAAATGCGACCTAGTCGAGAAATTCTCGCAACGCTTGCCGATCTTCACCCTGTGCGAAATGCTCGGCGTGCCGGAGGCCGACCGCGAGCGCTTCATCGGCTGGATCCACTTCCTCGAAATGGCGCAGCAGGTCGCGACCGAACAGGCGCAGCAAATCGCCAGCGGCGGCGAGCTCAGCCCGCAGATCCTCGCCTTCATCGAGATGTTCAACAAGAACATCGCCGAGATGTTCGAATATGGCCGCCACATGCTGGCCAAGCGCCGCGCCGATCCGCAGCCGGACCTGATGAGCGCGATCGCCAATGCCATGGTGGAGGGCGATCCGCTACCCGACCCCTATCTCGACGGCGCGTGGCTCCTGATCGTGTTCGCCGGCAACGACACGACGCGCAACTCGATCTCCGGGGCGATGAAGCTGTTCACCGAAAATCCGGCTGAGAAACAGCGGCTTCAGGCCGATGGCAGCCTGCTGACCAATGCGGTGCACGAGATCACCCGCATGGTCTCGCCGGTCATCTACATGCGCCGCACCGCGACCCGCGATACCGAGATCGAGGGGCAGAGGATCGCCGAGGGCGAAAAGGTCATCATGTATTACGGCGCGGCGAACCGTGATCCGAAGATGTTCCCCGATCCCGACCGCTTCGACATCACCCGCGCCAATGCCGAAAAGAACATCGCCTTCGGCCACGGCCCGCACATCTGCATCGGCCGCATGACCGCGCAGTTGCAGCTGGAGGAAGCGTACCGCCAGATCTTCGCCCGCTTCCCCGACATCCGCTGGACCGGCGACATGGACATCGCGCCCAACAATTTCGTCCACGCCGTCCGCCGGCTGGAAGTGGAATTCACCCCCGAACGCGCGGCGCAGGCCGCCTGATGGCCGGCGGCATCGCGGCGGCGGGCGTACCGCGCTGGATATCCTGGTGGTTCCGCGGCGCGGCGATCTTCGGCCTCGTCGCGCTGCTGCCGCAATATCTCCTGCCGCAGCCGGCGGGGGCGGAGCTGGTGGCCTATGGCTTCATCGGCACCGCCGCCGCCTTCCAGCTCGTCTTCTGGGTGATCGCCGGCGATCCCGTCCGCTACCGCCCGCTGATGCTGCCCGCGGTGGCGGAAAAGCTCGCGTTCGGTGTGCCCGCGCTCCTGCTCTTCGCCTCCGGCCAGGCGCCGGCGCCCGTGCTGCTGTTCGGCGCGATCGACCTTCTCCTCGGCCTCGGCTTCTTCCTCGCCTGGCGTGCCATACCAATCCACCGCGCCTGAAATAGGGAGAACGCCGGCTTGACGGCGGGGGCCGGCGCTCTCCACCCTCGCGCATACGTGTGAGGATCACTAGTTAGGCGCCAATGCAGCTTGTAATTGTCGAATCGCCCGCAAAGGCGAAGACCATCGAAAAATACCTCGGCTCCGATTTTCGCGTTCTCGCGAGCTACGGCCACGTCCGCGATCTGCCGGCCAAGGACGGCTCGGTCGATCCCGACGCCGGCTTTGCGATGGAATGGGAAAATTACGCCGACAAGGCCAAGCAGCTGAAGGCGATCGCCGATCTCGCCAAGGATGCCGACCGCCTGATCCTCGCCACCGACCCTGATCGTGAGGGGGAGGCGATCAGCTGGCACGTCCAGGAAGTGCTGGCGAAGCGCAAGGCGCTGCCCAAGAAGGTCGATCGCGTCACCTTCAACGCCATCACCAAGCCCGCGGTGACTCAGGCGATGGCGAACCCGCGTGAGCTCGATACCGACCTGATCGATGCGTATCGTGCGCGCCGCGCGCTCGATTACCTCGTCGGCTTCACGCTCTCGCCGGTGCTGTGGCGCAAGCTGCCCGGCGCCAAGTCCGCCGGCCGCGTCCAGTCGGTCGCGCTTCGCCTGATCGTCGATCGCGAGCGTGAGATCGAGGCGTTTCGCGCGCAGGAATATTGGTCGGTCACTGCCGCCATGGAGCAGGACGGCACCCCCTTCACCGCACGCCTCGTGCAATGGGACGGCAAGAAGCTCGATCGCCTGTCGATCGGCACTGAGGGCGACGCGCTGAAGGCGAAGGCGGCGGTCGAGGCCGGGCGCTTCACCGTGGAGCGGGTCGAGACCAAGCCCGCGACGCGCAACCCGCCGCCGCCCTTCACCACCTCGACGTTGCAGCAGGAGGCGGCGCGCAAGCTCGGCTTCTCCGCCGACCACACGATGCGGATCGCGCAGCAGCTCTACGAGGATGGCGCGATCACCTATATGCGTACCGACGGCGTGCAGATGGACGGCAGCGCCATCGATGCCGCGCGCGGCGCGATCGCCAACCGCTATGACGCGAGCTACGTGCCCGACAAGCCGCGCCAGTATCAGACCAAGGCAAAGAACGCGCAGGAAGCGCACGAGGCGATCCGCCCGACCGATTTCAGCCGCGATCGCGTCGGCTCGGGCGACCATGCCCGCCTCTACGAACTCGTCTGGAAGCGCGCGCTCGCCAGCCAGATGGCCTCGGCGCGGATGGAGCGCACCACCGTCGACATGGCGGATGGGACGGGGCGCAACGTGCTGCGCGCGACCGGCCAGGTCGTGCTCTTCCCCGGTTACCTTGCGCTCTACGAAGAGGGGCAGGACGATAGCGCCGACGAGGATGCAAAGCGCCTGCCGCGGATGCGCGACGGCGATTCGCCGGCCAAGAAGTTGGTCGACGCCGAGCAGCATTTCACCCAGCCGCCGCCGCGCTTCTCCGAGGCCTCGCTGGTCAAGCGGATGGAGGAGCTCGGTATCGGCCGCCCCTCCACCTACGCCTCGATCATCAAGACGCTGAAGGACCGCGCCTACGTCCGCGTCGAGAAGAACCGCTTCTTCGCCGAGGAGAGCGGGCGGCTCGTGACAGCGTTTCTCGAGCGCTTCTTCGAACGCTACGTCGGCTATGATTACACGGCCGAGCTGGAAGAGGAGTTGGACGACGTCTCGGGCGGCCGCGCGCAATGGCAGGCGGTGCTCGAAAGCTTCTGGCGCGATTTCAAGCCGCGCACCGCCGAGGTGATGGAGTTCAAGCCGAGCGAAGTCACCGAACAGCTCGACGCCTTCCTCGCGCCCTATCTCTTCCCCGATCGCGCGGACGGCAGCGATGCACGGCTGTGCCCCAATTGCGGCAATGGCCGGCTCGCGCTGCGCGGCGGCCGCTTCGGCGCGTTCATCGCCTGCTCCAATTACCCCGAGTGCAAATACACCCGCCGCTTCGCACAGGCGGGCGCCGAGGGCGGCGACAGCGGTGAGCCCGAACAGCTCGGCCATGATCCGGAAACCGGCCTCCCGGTCGAGCGCAAGTCGGGGCGCTTTGGCCCGTACATCCAGCTCGGCGAGGGCAAGGATGCCAAGCGCGCCTCGATCCCCAAGGATGTGGGCGAGCTCGACCTCGAAATGGCGCTGAAGCTCCTCAGCCTGCCGCGTACGATCGGCCAGCACCCCGAAACCGGCAAGGACATCGTCGCCTCGATCGGCCGCTACGGCCCCTATCTGCAGCATGACGGGAAGTACGCCCGGTTGCAGAGCACCGCCGACGTGTTCGAAACCGGCATGAACGCCGCCGTGGTGAAGCTCGCGGAGGCCGCCGCCGGCGGTGGCCGCCCGCAGCGCGGCTCGCGCGAACCGCTCAAGGTGCTGGGCAAGCATCCGCGCACCGAGGCGGAGCTGAAGCTCATGGAGGGCCGCTACGGCCCCTATGTCACCGACGGCGAGACCAACGCCACTCTGCCCAAGACGATCGCTCCCGATGCACTGACGCTGGAGGAGGCCGCGCAGCTCATCGACGCGCGCGCCGCCATGCCGAGCAAGGGCAAGACCAAGAAGAAGGCGCCCGCCAAAAAGGCCGCACCCAAGAAAGCCGCCGCCCCGAAGACCGCGGCCGCAAAGAAGGCACCGGCCGCGAAGACGGGCGCCAAGAAGACGGCCGCCAAGAAGGAAGCCGCGGCGGAATAAACACCGGCCGGCCGGCCCCTGCCCCGCAGGGCCGGCCGTTCCGGCGCGGGAAAAACCCTTCCCATGCAAGAAAGGTCACCCCGCCGCCGCGCCGATCGGCAAACGCCCGATCCGCGTCCGCTGCCCCGCGAAGCTGCCCCGCTCCGGGCATGATCCTCTGAAGAGCTACGGCGCTCGCGACCAGGATCGAAGTCGGCGGACAGCCGACCCCGATCCACGCAGCCCGACCAGGCCCGGCGGACCGCCTTCCCTCGGCACGCCCGCGCTCTTGCATCTACTTGCGCCGCCCTGCGCTGCTGCCACGCGCCCGTGACAGGAAATCGGGCCGGCAGGCTCGACACCGCGCTGGCAATTGGCGTCCTACGCGTCGTCATCGGACAACGCACACCCGATCCGCGCAGCGCTACCCGACACCGGCGCCACCCGCCCTCGCCACCTACGCCCGCTCCCATCTGCATTTGGCCCCGCGCGGTAGCTACGCGTCGCGCGATAGGGGATCGGCTCGGCGGGATCGGCACGCCGCATACGGTCGCAACCTCGCCGTCGCCGCCACTCATCCGCGCGGCCCAGCCCGGACCAACCCAGCCCAAACCGGCGACCCGCCGGGCCTCACCGCGCCCGACCGCCTGCATCTGCTTTGGCCGCCCCCACGGCTGTCACCCTCTTATGAGGGACGGATCGGCTGGCGCGGTTCGTCTCACGCGAGCGGATCGTCGCGGTGGCTATCGGCCAGCTCCCCCCTACCCGCGCCCGTCGACGTAGCGGCCCGTCCGGGCGCGCCATACAGGCACGCATCCGCTTGCGCTGGCTTGCGCGGCTGTTACGCTCCGATGATGGGGGATCGGATCGGCTGGCTCGATACGGCGCGCGCGATCGGCATCGTCGCGGTCGTCGTCGGCCATTTCACCAGCGATCCCGCGGTGCGCGCGGCAATGTTCCATTTCCACATGCCCCTGTTCTTCATGCTGTCGGGCATCGTTTTCGGCACGCCCGCCCCCGCGCGCCTAATTCGCCGCCGCGCGGCGACCTTGCTCCTGCCCTATGCCGCCTGGCTGCTGGTGATCGCGGTTTCCGACGCGGCGATCGCGGCGGTTGCCGGGCATCAGGCCTATCTGCCGTGGGATCATCCCCCGGCGGCGCTCGCCCGGTTGCTGCTCGGCGGCACGTTCCTCGTCGCCCCGTGCGGCATCTTCTGGTTCGTCACCTGCCTCTTCGTCACTCAGATCCTCGCTGCGCTCGTGCTGCGGCTGCCCGCGCGCTGGCTCCCCGCCACCGCCGCTGCTGGCCTCGCCGCGGCGTTGCTGATGCCCGCCCTCCCCAATCCCTGGGGGGTGATCAGCGTGCCGCTGGCGCTGTTCTTCTTCCTCGCCGGCATCCTCCACCACCGTCACGCCGACCGGCTTGGCGGGCCGCTGACGCTCGCGGCGATCGCGGTCGCGCTCCTCGCGCCGCTGTCGCGCCCGCTCGACCTCAAGGTCGCTGACGCCGGCACGCCGCTCTTCAGCATCCTCGCCGCGCTTGGCCTGTGCCACCTGATCCTGCTGGCCGCGCGCCGGCTTCCCCGCTCGCCCGCCATCGAACGGCTCGGTCAGGCCAGCCTCGTCATCATGTATGTCCACCTGACGCTTTATTACGCGTTGCGCGACGTGCTCAGCGCGCCGCTGCTCGTCCCCCTCGCCCTTGGCCTCGGGGTAGCCTTATGGATGCTGCTGGACCGGTTCGATGCGACCCGCTGGCTGATGCTGGGCAAAGCGCGGCCGAATGACTCCGCCAACAGGCCGGTTGTACCCCGCCTCCACCACGAGCGTGCGTAATTCGCGGCCAAACTGCTCCAGGATTTCGCGCTTGTCCCAGCGCGCCGCGGCAAGCCGCCGTCCCGCCGCCCCCATCGCCGCGCGCCGCACCGGATCATCGATCAACGACGCGATCGCGTCCGCCAGCGCGCGCGCGTCATGCGGCGGCGTCAGCAGCCCGGCCCCGCCCAATTCTCGAGCAATTCCCGTACCTTCGTCCGCCGTGGCAATCACCGGCCGCCCCGACGCCAGCATGTTGGGCAGCTTTGACGGCAGCACCAGATCCGCCGCTCCCGCGATCTGCGGCAGTACATGCACACTCGCCAACGCCAGAAGATCGCCCAGCAGTTCGGTCGGCTGCAGGTCATGGATCATCACCCCACTCCCCCGCGCCGCCTCCTCCAACGCTGCCCGGTTGGCGCCATTGCCGCAGATCACGAACTGGATATCGGTCCGCCAGCCAAGCAGCCGGGCCACCTCGACGACGAGCTCAACGCCTTGTTTTGCCGCTATATTCCCGGAATATAGCACCACATGCGGCCGCCCGATGCGCCATTCGCGACGATAGGGCGACTCAGCCTCCGCCCGATGGACGACCGCCGGATCAGCCCAGTTCCTGAACTCGAACACGGCTGCACCGCGCCCCAGCTTCGCCGCGAGCCGCTCGCACATCGCCGGCGAAATGCTGCTCACCCGGTCCCCCGACAGCGCCCAGCGCTCGACCGCGCCCAGCAGCGCGGCGGTTCGCCGGCCACCCGGCAACTGCCCCGTCGCCAGCGCAACCTCGAGCTCGAGATCCTGGACATGGATCCACAAGGGCCGCCGCACGCATGTGGCGACGAGCCGCGCCACCGCGGTCGACAGGATCGATGGCGCAATTGCGACAATCACGTCGGGCCGCCGGCGCCAGCACGCTCGCAGCATCGCCCAAGTCGCTAGCAGGGCGAAGCTCAGATGATGGAGGATGCGTCGCCAACCACGCGGGACCGAGGGCACGAAGTGCGGCAGCCGTGTCACGGCAACCCCGCCCTCGCACCGGTGCGTCACCTTGTAGTGGGAGTAGCCCGGCAGCACCGACCAATGCGGGTAACAGGGCGTGCCACAGATGACACGAACTTCATGGCCATCCGCCAGCATTTCGGCCACGCCGCTGGTATAAACAGCAATGCCGACCGGTTCGGGCGCGTAATTGTGACCGAGCACAAGGATGTCGAGCGGCGTCTCGGTCATCGGATCTGACCAAAGTCAAAGATCAGGCGCTGGCGTGCCCCCGCCGCCCCCGCGTCTCCATTGCCCATCAAGCTGCCCCCCGGCGCCGTTGCTTCGGCAGGGGCAAGCTTCACTGATTACTGACAAATGTCCAGAGCGGATTAACCATCTTCGTGCGGCAAGGGAATGCGAGCAATTCTGCTCCTTGTGATGCTAGAACTTCGGGCCCGCAACTGCCCGAACCGCCCGCTTCGGCTTTTCATCGATCAGCTTTGCGATTGCTGGGGACCGCGCATCCGCATGGGCGTAATCACGCGCCGACATCCCGGCGATATTGTCGGTCTGGTCGGGGTTTGCGCCCGCGGCAAGCAGGCTGCGGACCATCGGCAGATCGCGCTTCTGCACCGCGCGGATCAGCGGCGTCTCGCCCCCGCCATTGCCCAAATTGGGGTTGGCCTTGTTCGCGGTCAGCACGTCGACAATCGCGTTTTGGCCGTATTGGACCGCGAGGAGCAGCGGCGTGTCGCCGCGGCCATCGCGCATGTTGGGATCGGCGCCACGCTGCAGCAGGAAGCGCAGGTACGTCGAGTCACCGCGCTTCACCACGATGTGGAGGGCCCCTTCGCCGGTCGTGATGTCGCGCGAGTTGACGATCCGCTGCCCGGGCTGGTCGAGCATCTTCACCACCGTGTCGCCATCGGCTTTGCGCACCGCCTCCAGGAACTTGTAGCCCTGCGACTGCTGCTGCGCAGCGGCCGGTACGGCGGCGGTGATCAGGAGGGGAACGAGCAGGCGGCGCAGCGTCTTCACAGGCAGAAGGTCCATCCGATGGTTGCGATCGCGGCCTTAACAGATCAAGGCTGGCGATGCCATGAACGTCCGCCTTCTCATCAGCCTAGCCCCCCTCGCCCTCCTCGCCTGCTCGCCCGCCGCGACCCCGACGCGCCCGCCGCTGGAAGGCGCGCGGATCGGTGGACCGATGAGCTTGATCGATCAGGATGGGAAACCGTTCAGCGATCAGGCGCTGAACGGCAAATATCGCATCGTCTATTTCGGCTACACCTTCTGCCCCGACGTCTGCCCGGTCGACGTGCAGAATATCGGCGCCGGCCTGAAGCTGCTGGAGAAGAGCGATCCCGCGCTCGCCGCACGGATCGTGCCCGTCTTCATCACCATCGACCCGGAACGCGACACGCCCGCGGTGCTCAAGCAATTCGTCTCCGCCTTCCACCCGCGGATGATCGGACTGACCGGCACGCCGGAAGAGATCGCCAAGACCGCAAAGGATTACGCGATTTTCTACCAGCGTGGTAAAGGCACGTCCGGCGGCTATCTGATGGATCACAGCCGTCAGGCCTATCTGATGTCCCCGGACGGCAAGCCGCTCGCGCTGCTGCCGCAGGAGGGACCGCCACAGGCTGTCGCCGACGAGATCAAACGCTGGGCCGAATGACGCGCTTCTGGGAAGACACACCGCTCGACAAGCTTGACCGCGCGCAATGGGAGGCATTGTGCGACGGCTGCGGCAAATGCTGCCTGCACAAGCTTGAGGACGAGGAAACGAACGAGCTTTACCCGACCAACGTCGCCTGCCGCCTGCTCGACCGGCGCACCGGTTTCTGCTCGAACTACAAGCACCGGCATGCCTATGTGTCGGAATGCGTGCGACTTTCGATGCGCAATGTCGACGCGATCGAGTGGCTGCCCTCGACCTGCGCCTATCGCCTGCGGCTGCATGGGGAGCAGCTGCCCGAATGGCATTACCTCGTGTCCGGTGATCGCGAGGCGGTGCATCGTGCGGGCGAATCCGTGCGCGGCTGGACGATCAGCGAAGATGACGCCGGCGAACTGGAATATCACATGGTCGATCGCAAGCTGTGAGCGGATCGTCTCGGCCGGGTACGCCGGGAGACGCTGGATCATCGATGGCGCAGAACGCCCACCTTGCCGATCCAGGAAACGCGATCGAGGTGGTTCGCCACCCGACCGCCCGGCGCGTGAAATTGAGCTTCGACCCGCTGAGCGGCCGCGTCCGCCTGACCATCCCGAAACGTGCCTCCGCCGCAAAGGCACTGTCCTGGGCAACGGGCTATGGCGACTGGATCGCGGCGCAGCGCGCCCGTCTTCCCCAGGCCCGCCCCTTCGAGGATGGCACTCAATTTCCGTTCGACGACGACCTGCTCACCATTGCCTGGCAACCTGGCCGGTCGCGGATCGTGCAGCGCGAGGGCGACCTGCTGCTCCTGTCGGGGCCGCCCGAAACAATCGCCCGCCGCGTAGAGACATGGTTGAAGCGCGAGGCGCTGTCATTGCTGGAGGCGGACACGCGTTTTTATGCCGATCGCGCCGGCATCGCGGTGGAGCGCGTTTCGATTGGTGATCCTCGCGGGCGGTGGGGCAGTTGCAGCAGCACGGGCGCGATCCGCTACAGCTGGAGACTGGCGCTCGCCCCGGCGGCGGTACGCCGCGCAACCGCGGCGCATGAAGTGGCGCATCGCATCCACATGGACCATTCGCCCGCGTTCCACGCGCTGGTCGAACAGCTATACGGCAGCGACCCGACGCCACATCGCCGATGGCTGCGCACCCATGGAGCGACACTTCACTGGTATGGTCGTTCCTCGACGGGCGGCGGCGCCGGGTAGCGACGCTCGCCGCGGGGCTCCCGCACGGGCGCGCGCGGGTCCCTGCCGGTCACGCGGTCGATCCAGTCCTGATCCAGCCGTTGCGGCGGCGACGGCGCGGGCTGGGCCGGATCGCCATCCTCGATCACCGGACGCTCGGCGCGCGGCGACGGACGCTCAATGCCGCGGCCATAATCGTCCTCCGGCAGCGGCACCGCGTCGCTGGGCAGCGGCTCCCCATTGTCGTCGACAAAGACGCTGTTGTCCGGCTCCCCGAAATAGCTCTCCTCATCGGGTTCGAGCTGCCATTCAGGCAGGGTCACTTCGGTCTCGAACTGCTCGATCGGACGATTGGCCACCGCCTTGGTCATGAACTGGGCGAAGGCGCGGGCCGGCGCGGCGCCGCCCTGCAAGCCGCCGATCGGCTTGGCATCATCCCGGCCCATCCACACGCCCGTCGTCAGGCCGGAGGAGAAGCCGAGGAACCAGCCGTCCTTGGAGGATGAGGTGGTACCGGTCTTGCCCGCCACCGGGCGACCGATCTGCGCGGCGCGGCCGGTACCGGTATTCACCGCCGTCTGCAGCAGGTCGGTCATCTGGGCGGCCACATAGGGCGCGACCAGGACGCGGCTGCGATCGACCTCATGCTGATAAATAACCTCGTTGTTCGCCGTCACCTTGGTGATTCCGTACGGCATCACAGCGACACCCTTGTTCGCGACACTGGCAAACGCCCGGGTCATGTCGATCAGGCGCACGTCCGACGTGCCGAGCACCATCGACGGCTGGGTGTTGACTGGGGTCGTGATGCCGAAACGACGCGCCATGTCGGCAACGGTGGTGAAGCCGACCTGCTGGCCAAGCCGCGCCGCAACGGTGTTGAGCGAATAAGCAAAGGCGGTCCGCAGCGTCACCTGCCCCGAATAGCGGCGCGAGCTGTTGCGCGGGCTCCATCCGTCGATCGTGATGGGTTCATCCACCGCCGTCGTCTCGGGCGTCATCCCGGCCTCGAGCGCGGCAAGATAGACGAACAGCTTGAAGGCTGAGCCCGGCTGCCGCTGCGCCTGGGTCGCCCGATTGTAGATCGACGACACATAATCCTTGCCGCCGACCATCGCGCGGACCGCGCCATCGCGATCGAGCGATACCAGCGCGCCCTGCGCGCCGGCGGGGGCATTGGCGCGCACCGCCGCGTCCGCCGCGCGCTGCATGTTGAGATCGAGCGTGGTCCACACCTCGAGCGGCTTTTCCGTCTCGTCGATCAGCAATTCCAGCTGAGGCAATGCCCAGTCGGTGAAATAGCGCACGCTGTTCTGCTTGGGCTCGGGCGCGAGCTTGACCGCCTGCGGATCGGCCTCGGCCGCCTCCGCGGCGCTGATCACGCCATTCTCGGCCATGACATTCAGCACGACCTGTGCGCGGTCCACCGCGGCCTGCGCGTCAGCGGTCGGCGAATAGTTCGACGGTGCCTTGACCAGCCCCGCGATGATCGCCGCCTCGCTCAGCGTCAGGCGATTGGCGCCATGGCCGAAGAACTTGCGCGACGCAGCGTCGATGCCATAGGCGCCGCCGCCATAATAGACCTTGTTCAGGTACAGTTCGAGCACCTGTTCCTTGGTGAACTTGCGCTCCATCGCGAGCGCCAGAATCCACTCGCGGAACTTGCGGCCGAACTTCTTCTGATTGTTAAGGAAGACGTTGCGGGCGAGCTGCTGCGTGATCGTCGACCCGCCCTGCACCCAGCGACCGCGATCAAAGCGCACCTTCACCGATCGCGCGACTCCGATCGGGTCGACGCCGAGATGGCTGTAGAAGCGCTTGTCCTCCACCGCGATCGTCGCATCGCGCATGATCCGCGGGATGCGATCGAACGGCAGCCATTCGCCATAGCTCGGCCCGATCGACACCAACACAGTGCCGTCGGCGGCATGGACCCGGATCATCTGGCCATTGGGCGAGGATTTCAGCTCATCGAAGGAGGGGAGCTGCGTCCGCGCGATGTAAACGGCGGTGAGCAGCGCACCAAAGGCAACCACGGCCAGCGCGATCAGGATCTTGATCGCGATCGACAGGCGTCGACGCCAGGGCGAGCGGGGAACAGGGCGGCGGGCCATCGGATGCGATGTGGCGGATAGTAGCTTAGGCTGGGCTTAACAAGATGAAGGCGTCCACCGCGGCGAAAGAACAGGCTGGCGCCAAATATTTCGCTGGCGGAACGGTCACACGGCGGAAAACATGTGCCGCCGTGTGCCGGCGATTACTTGCGGGGACGGAAATCCAGGCTGACGGAATTCATGCAATAACGAAGGCCGGTTGGCGGCGGGCCGTCGGGAAAGACATGCCCAAGATGGCTGTCGCAGCGCGCACAACGCGATTCGATCCGCACCATGCCATGGCTGGTATCGCGGTGATCAGTCACTGCATCGGGCGCAATCGGCTGGGTAAAGCTGGGCCAGCCCGATCCCGAATCATATTTGTCGGCACTGTCGAACAATTCCAGCGCGCAGGCGGCGCAATGGTAGACGCCGTCCGCCTTGTACTCATTGTACTTGCCGGCAAACGCCCGTTCGGTGCCCGCTTCGCGCAACACATGATATTGTTCAGGGGTCAGCCGCGCTTTCCATTCGGCTTCCGACAGGTTCAACTGATCCATGGGCCATTCGTCTCCGTGATTGATCCTGAATCTGGGTTCGCCGGATGCAGGGTACAAGTCAGTCGTTCGACCAGCGCGCCCAGATCGCGGTGGGCAGCACCAGCCCGCGTGCTTCCTCGCGCACGCCAAGCTCGCCGCATTCGACGGTGCCGGGGAGGTCGGCGAAGGCCTGGCGAAGCATCTCGCCGATCGCCAGCGCGGACATGCGCACGGCATAGACCGTGAGGAACAGGGCGCGCGAATTGGAGTCGAGCAACTGGCGGCAGTCGGCGATCAGGGCCGGGAGATGCTCCTCCAGCCGCCAGATCTCACCGTCCGGTCCGCGGCCATATTTCGGCGGATCGAGCAGGATCGCGTCATAGCGGCGGCCACGGCGGACCTCGCGAGCGACGAACTTCGCAGCGTCGTCGACGATCCAGCGCACCGGGCGGTCGGTCATGCCCGACAACTTGGCGTTGGCGCGCGCGGCATCGACCGATTTTTTGGACGCATCGACATGGACCATCTTCGCGCCCGCGGCGGAGAGCGCGAGCGTGCCGACGCCGGTATAACCGAACAAATTCAATGCCTCAGGGTCAGCCACGCCGTCCAGCTGCTCACGTAGCCAGGACCAGACCGGCGCCATGTCGGGGAAGAAGCCGAGGTGACGGAAGGGTGTGTTCTGCGCGGTGAAGCGCACGGTACCGGGGCCGACGCCCCAGGCGAGCGGCCAGCCGTCACGCGGCACGGGGCGGGTGTAATGCCACTGGCCGCCGCCATCCTCGTCGCTGCCCGGGACGAATTCGCCGTGGGCCTGCCAAAAGTCGTGCGCCGGCGCCCAGAGGGCCTGCGGTTCGGGGCGGATGAAGCGATAGTCGCCGTAGCGCTCCAGCTTGCGACCATGGCCGCAATCGACGAGGCCATAGTCGCCCCAGGGTTCACCGATGAGCGTGTCGAGTTTCATGGGAGAAAAGTTACCGCCATGCTGATGTGCTTGGAACCGCCAGGCGGGACCAGGAAAATGCCGGGTTTGTCGGCGAATTCACCGACATAGCCCTCCGGATCGGCGATGCCGTGCCAAGGTTCGACGCAGATGTAGCGAGCGCCGGGCTTGGTCCAGATGCCGAGCATCGGGGTGTCCGGAAAGTCGATGCGCAGGTGCGGCCCGCCGGGCGCGCCATAGGTGACGCTGGAAGAGCGGACTTGGTCCCACACCAGGGCGTCATGCACAAACAGGTCGTCGGCGAGGTGGAGCGTCCGGCCGTCCAGCGGGGATGGGAGCGAACCGGCCTTGATCGTGCCGTCATCGGCGATGGGCCGGACGCCATCCGGCTCATTTTGGCCGAATGTGACGACGTGCTGGCCACGTTCTCCGCCGCCCGGCAGCGGCCAGGCGAAAGCGGGGTGAAAACCGAAGCTCGCCGGCATGTCCTGCGCGTTCGGATTGCTGATGACGATGTCGGTGTGCAGCGTCGCGCCGTCGAGGCGGTAGGTCGCGTCGAGCGTAAAGGCGAAGGGGTAATGGTCGCGCGTCTCGTCGCTTTCTGCCAGGCGGAAGGTCGCGTGCGTCGGGCCGCGGTCGATGAGCGTGAACGGCAGGCGGCGGGCAAAGCCATGCTGTTTCATCGGATAGTCGCGGCCCTGGATGCGGATCACCTCGCCCGCTGGCTTGCCGACGACGGGGAAGAGCAAGGGTGCGCGGCCGGTCCAGAAGTTCGGATCGGCGTCGGTCATCAGCTCGCGGCCGGCAGCGTCCTTCAGCGAGGACAGTTCCGCGCCCAGCGGGTTGATCGCCGCCGACAGATGATCGTTCGCGATGGTGATCCACTCGGTCACTTTGCCTCCTTCATCGTCATCCCCGCCGACGCGGGGATGACGACTATGTGTCAGCCGCGGAGCGACGCGCCCAGCTTGGCGGCGGCGGCGACGACCTTGTCGGCGATCGCCTTCAGCTCGGCCTCGACGAACGCCTTGTCACCCGGTTGCAGCACGACCTCGACCGCCATCGAGGTTTCGCCGTCCTTGGTGAAGACGTCGAACACGCGGGCGGACACGATCGCCGCCTTGTCCGCGCCCTTGACGGCACGCGCCAGCGCATCGGCGGCAACGCCATCGGGCACGAGGAAGGCGAAGTCACGGCGGACGGCCTGGAGCGCAGGCGGCGTATAGGCCGGGCGCATGAAGCCGCCCCCGCCCTTCGGCTCGCGCTTGGCCGGGATCGCATCGAGATACAGCTCCACCGCGGCGACGCCGGCGTCGAGATCGAACGCGCGGGTGACATTGGGGTGGAGGATGCCAAAGGCGGCAAGCACCGTCTTTGGCCCCAACCGCAGCGTGCCGGACTGGCCGGGGTGCCATGCGTCGCCCGCTTCACCGAACACCTGCAAATTGTCGACCGGCGCGCCGGCGGCGGCGAGCAGCGCCAGCGCCTCTGTCTTGGCGTCGAACGCATCGAAGCCCTGCGCCTTGCCCGTCTGCCAGTGCCGCGCGCGGCGATCACCGGCGAGGATCAGGCTGAGCGTCGGGCGCTCCTTGTCGGCGAGATAGCGGCGGCCGATCTCGAACAGGCGGATCGTGCCGGCCCCGCGCCGCACGTTGCGCGCGGCGGCCGACAGAAGGCCGGGCAGCAGCGACGGGCGCATGACCTTCAGGTCCTCGCTGATCGGGTTGGCGAGCGTGAAGGCGCCGCCGCCGAAGGGCGCAGCCTCGGCTTCCGAGATGAAGCTCCACGTCACCGCTTCGTCGAGGCCGCGTGCGGCGGCGGCGCGGCGGACGCGGCGCTCCAGCTTCTGCTCCGGCGTGGCGGTCGGCGTCGCGACACCCGGCGCGCGCGGCAGCGGCACGGAGGGGACGTTGTCGATGCCCTCGATACGGATCACTTCCTCGACCAGATCGGCCGGGCCGTCCACATCGCGGCGCCAGGTGGGCGGGGTCACCTGCCAATCGTCGCTGACGGTGAAGCCAAGCGAGGTCAGGATCGCACGCTGCCGTTCCGGCGCGACGGCAAGGCCGCCGAGCGTTTCGGCGCGGGCCGGATCATAGGCATAGCTGCGGGTGCCGAGCGGCGGCTCACCCGCGCGGGTGATGCCGGTCGGCTGACCACCGCACAGGTCGAGCACGAGGCGGGTAGCGATCGCGAGGCCGTCGTCGAGGAAGGCCGGGTCGACGCCGCGCTCGAACCGCTGGCGCGCATCGCTGGTCAGCATCAGCTTCTGGCCGGTGCGGGCAATATGCTCGGGATCGAAAAAGGCGCATTCGATGATGACGTCGGTGGTCGTGTCCGACACGCCCGACACCTCGCCGCCCATGATGCCGCCGATGTCATGGACATGGGCATCATCGGCGATGACCGTCATCGTCTCGTCGAGCGTGTAGGTCTTGCCGTTGAGGGCAAGGACCGTCTCGCCCGCCTTCGCCTTGCGCGCGACGAGGCCGCCGGAGAGCTTCGCCTTGTCATAGACGTGCAGCGGGCGGCCGAGATCGACGGTGACGTAATTGGTGATGTCGACCAGAGCCGAGATCGGCTTCTGACCGATCGCGTGGAGGCGCTTCGCCAGCCACTCGGGCGACGCGCCGTTGCTGACGCCGTTCACGCCTTGCGCGAAGAAGGCCGGGCAGCCGGCGGGGTCATCGGTGCGCACGTCGGGGCCAGCACCTTCGCCGGCAACCGGCGCAACGCTCAGCGGCTTCAGCGTGCCGAAGCCGGCGGCGGCGAGATCGCGCGCGATGCCGCGCACGCCCATGCAATCCTGCCGGTTGGGCGTGATCGACACATCGATGACCGGATCGTTGAGGCCCGCCCATTCGGCATAGACTTCGCCGACCGGCGCGTCGGCGGCCAGTTCGATGATCCCGTCGTGATCGTCGCCCAGCTCCAGCTCGCGCGTGGAGCACATCATGCCGTTCGATTCGACGCCGCGGATCGCCGCGACCTTCAGCACCATGCCGTTCGCCGGCACGGTCGCGCCGGGCGAACCGAACACGCCGACGAGGCCGGCGCGGGCGTTGGGCGCGCCGCACACGACCTGCAACGGGCCGTCACCAGCGTCGACCGACAGCACCTGAAGCTTGTCCGCCTGCGGATGGCGTTCGGCGGTCAGCACCTTGGCGATGCGGAAGGCGGCGAGCTTTTCGCCCGGGTTCTCGACCCCTTCGACCTCAAGGCCGATGCGGGTGAGGCCGACGACGATCTCGTCCAGCGAGGCCGAGGTTTCGAGGTGATCCTTGAGCCAGGAAAGCGTGAATTTCATCTCTATCGTCCGATCACGCCGCGCCGACGCCGCCCGACAGGGTCGGGACGTCGAGGGCGGAGAAGCCATAATGCTTGAGCCAGCGGATATCGCCGTCGAAGAAGGCGCGTAGATCGTCCATGCCGTATTTCAGCATGGCGAGGCGATCGATGCCGCAGCCAAAGGCGAAGCCCTGCCATTCGTCGGGATCGAGCCCGCAGGCGGCGATCACCTTGGGGTGGACCATCCCGCTGCCGAGCACTTCCATCCAGCCACCGTTGGGCACGTCGCCGCCGCCGCCGATCACGCGCTTGCCCTTTTGCAGCGTGTAGCCGACGTCGACCTCCGCCGAGGGTTCGGTGAAGGGGAAATAGCTGGGGCGGAGGCGCAGGACGATGTCGTCACGCTCGAAGAAGGCCTTGAGGAACGTCTCCAGCGTCCATTTCAGGTGACCCATGGTGATGCCCTTGTCGATCACCAGCCCTTCGACCTGGTGGAACATCGGCGTGTGGGTCGCGTCGCTGTCGCTGCGATAGGTGCGGCCGGGCGCGATGATCCGGATCGGCGGCTTGTTCGCCAGCATGGTGCGGATCTGCACCGGCGAGGTGTGGGTGCGCAGCAGGCGCGGGCGCTCGCGGTCCTCCGGCACATGATCGCCGGCGAGATAGAAGGTGTCGTGCATCGCGCGCGCCGGATGGGTTTCCGGAATGTTGAGCGCGGTGAAATTGTGCCAGTCAGTTTCCATTTCCGGGCCGGTGGCGACCGCGAAGCCGAGATCGGCGAAGATCTCCGCCAGTTCGTCCATCACCTGGCTCACCGGGTGGATCGTGCCGGCGAGCGGCGCATCGACCGGCAACGTCATGTCGATCCGCTCGGCGGCGAGCTTCGCCTCAAGCGCGGCGGCCTCCAGCGTGGCCTTGCGGGTGGCGATGGCGTTGGTGACGGCCTCGCGCAGGCCGTGGATCGCCGGGCCCTTCACCTGGCGTTCCTCGGGGCTGAGGCCGCCCATCGACTTCAGCAGCGCGGTGACCCGGCCCTGCTTGCCTAGCGCGTCGACGCGCACGGTTTCCAGCGCCTCGAGCCCGGCCGCGGCATCGATCGCGGTCAGCAGGTGCGTCTTCAGGTCGTCAATCTCGGTCATGCTTTCCCGTTCCGTCATTCCACCGCGCCACATCGTCATTCCCGCGGAGGCGGGAATCCATACGCATTGTCTTCTCTACTCGAGCGATACCGAGGTCGATCGCCAGATCGCGCCATTCGGGATTGCCCTCCTCGACCAGCCGCAGCTTCCAGTCGCGATTCCACTTCTGGAGCTGCTTCTCGCGGGTGATCGCCGCTTCCATAGTGTCTGCCATGTCGAACCAGACCAGACGATGGATCCCGTAGCGGGTGGTGAACCCTTCGATCAATCCTTCGCGGTGCTGGTGGAGGCGGGCGACGAGGTTCGAGGTGACGCCGATGTAGAGCGTGCCATGCCTGCCGCTGGCGAAGATGTAGACGCAGGGTTGTCGTTCCATTGGCTCTCTGCACCAACATCGGTTCGGAGAATATGGATTCCCGCCTTCGCGGGATGACGTTTGTGGGTGGGTCGGGACTTCAAACGCAAAGAGCGCGGGTGTTGCCACCCACGCCCTTTGTGTCGCTCTGGAAGAAGAGGCTCAAGCCTCGGCCGGCAGCGCCTTCTTCACCTGAGCGATCAGCGCGCTAAATGCTTCGCCTTCGTGCATCGCAATGTCGGCCAGGACCTTGCGGTCGAGGTCGATGTTGGCGAGCTTCAGGCCGTGCATGAACTGGCTGTAGGTCAGACCCTCGGCGCGGACGCCGGCGTTGATGCGCTGGATCCACAGGCCACGGAAGGTCCGCTTCTTAACCTTGCGGTCGCGATACGCATACTGGCCAGCCTTTTCGACGGCCTGCCGCGCGATGCGGATCGTGTTCTTCCGGCGACCGCGGTAACCCTTGGCCTGTTCCAGAATGTTCTTGTGCTTGGCGCGAGTGGTTACGCCCCGCTTGACGCGTGCCATATCTTAGTTCCTCTCGCTCAACGCAGGCCGTACGGGGCCCAGGCCTTCACCGTCGCGGTGTCGGCCTTCGACAGCACCTTGGTGCCGCGGTTCTGGCGGATGTACTTGCTGTTGTGGCTGATCAGGCGGTGACGCTTGCCAGCGACGCCGTGCTTGAGCAGGCCGGATGCGGTGAGCTTGAAGCGCTTCTTGACGCCGCTCTTGGTCTTGAGCTTGGGCATTTTGGTCCTTTCAAATCGAGCGAGACTGGAACCGCCGCGGCAGCCCTGATGGCCGGGCGATTCTTTTCACCTCGCTGGGAAGAAGCGGGGCGCATAGCGGGCGGACCGGCGAAATGCAACCAACGCGTGCGCCATGCGATTCCCGCCTTCATGGACATGGCGACGAAGCGTGATGGGCAGCCCGCGCTGTCCACGGCGAAGACCCCGCCCGACACCGGCCCGCGCGACCCGCGGCGGCGGCGCCATATCCTGCGCAACACGATCATCGCCATCCTCGCCGTACCCGCGCTCATCTGGCTGGTGCTGTTCATCACCAAGGGCCGGTTCCTGAAGGGGCCGTTCGAAACGATCGTCGGGCGGATGACCAACCGCGAGGTCCGCGTCGGCGGCGATTTCCAGCTGTATTTCGCGCCGCTCAGGATCAAATTTTACGCCGAGCGCTTCACCATCGCCAATCCGGCCTGGGCAACGCGGCCCTATCTGTTCCGCGCGGACAGGATCGACACGCGCATCGCTCCCTTGTCGCTGCTGTTCGGCAAGCGGCGGCTCTATTGGCTCGACCTGGAGAATGGCGCAGCGGACCTGGAGTGGAACGCCGGGCACACGACGAACACCTGGACCTTCAGCGAGAAGAAGGGAGGCGAACCGTTCGACTTTCCCCGCATCGACGTGGCGACGGCGCGCGGCACGAGCGTGCGCTATCTCGATCCCCGCATGCGGCTGCTCGCGGACCTCGGGATCGAGGATATCCGCTCGGAAGATGCGCAGATCGGCAAGTCGGTGCGGGTCGGTGGCACCGGGCGGATCCGCGACACGCCGTTCCGGGTCACCGCGCAATTGCTGTCGCCCGACGCAACGGTGAACCGCGGCGAGAACAAGCTGACCGCGCGCGCCTGGGCGGCGAACAATGTAGTCGACGTGTCGGGCACACTTCCCTCGCTCGCCGAGATCGAGAAGGTGCCGCTGGAGACGCGGGCGCGCGGGCGTGACCTGTCCGAACTGCTCGGCATCATCGGCGTCGTCCTGCCGGAAACGCGGCGCTATGCGCTGAAGGGCCGGATGGTGAAGGATGGCGAGGTCTATCGCTTCACCAATATCGCCGGCACCGTTGGCGAGAGCGACGTAGCCGGGCGGCTGACCGTGACCAACGGGGAGCGGCTGCACCTCGATTCGGCCATTCGCACGCGCAGCCTCGATATCGTCGATGCGTCGGTGCTCGTCGGCTACAATCCCGACATCGTCGAAACCAAGGGCGCGGTCGCCGCAGCGGCCGCCACCGGCTCCGGCCCGCGCAAGCTGCTGCCGGACGATGACATGCCGGTCGAGAAGATGCGGACGTTTGATGCCGACCTCGTCTGGACGGTCGATCAGGTGAAGTCGCGCAAGGTGCCAATTTCCAACATGGAACTGACGCTCGATCTCGATCGCGGACGGCTGGCGCTGTCGCCGCTCAGCTTCTCAATGTCGCGCGGCAATGTGTCGAGTGACATCGTGTTCGACACGCGCCAGCGGCCGAGCGCGGTGAAATACGACTTCCGCCTCGCGCCGACGCCGATGGGGCGGCTGTTCGCTGGCTGGGGCGTGTCCGAAGCGGGCACCACGGGGACGATCAAGGGCCGTGTCCAGCTGAACGGGCGCGGTGATTCGATCGCCGATTCGCTGGCGACGTCGAGCGGGCGAATCGCCTTCATCATGCCGCAGGGCGCCTTGTGGACGCGCAACGTGCAGCTGGCGGAGCTCGACATCGGCACGTTCGTGCAGAAGATGTTCGCCGGCAAGCTGAAGGAGCCGGTCAGCATCAACTGCGGGCTGGTGGCGTTCAGCGTGCGCAACGGCATCGCAGCCGCCGACCCGATCCTGATCGATACGCGCAAGAACGTGATCCTGGGCCGGGGCGGCTTCAGCTTCCGCACCGAGGCGGTCGACCTGGCGGTCCGCGCCGATGCCAAGAAGTTCAGCCTGTTTTCCGGCCAGTCGCCGGTCGGCCTGGGAGGCTATTTCTCCGCGCCGGCGCTGAGCGTGATCAGCCCGGACCTGCTCGCCCGCGCAGGCGCCGGGCTCGGCCTTGCCGTAGCGGCCGCACCGCTCGCCGGGGTGCTAGCCTTTGTCGACATCGGCGACGCGAAGTCGGCCGCGTGCGGCCCGGTGCTGGCCGGCGCAACCGCGGCGGCGCAGCGCACGACCAAGGGCGAGAAGCGCGACGACGTGGGCCGCGGCACGACGGCAAAGGACGAAAAGGGCAAGGAGAAGCCGGGCAAGGAACAGCGCAAGAAGTTCCTCGGCATCTTCTGATCGCGCGATGCGCAGGTGCGCCACGCGCGCGGCTGATCAGTCGCCGATCTGCATCGCCGCCGTCGGCGCCGTATCCGACTCATCGGCAAGCGCGTAGAAGGCGCGCAGCAAGTCGCGCTCCTCCGCCGTGATGTATGGGTTCCACACATCGAAGATCAGGATCGCGCGCATCTGATCCGAGCGATTCCACGCCTCGTGATCGATCGTGTCGTCGAACGCCCAGGCCTTGCCCTCTTCCCAGCGGCGCGTTTCGCCACCGACGCGGAATTCGCACCCCTCGGGCACGATCAACGGCAGATGGATGATCGTGCGCACATTGCTGACGCCGGTATGCGCGGGGAGATGCGTGCCGGGCTTGAGCAGGGAGAAGAACACCGTCGGTGTGCGTCCCGGTAGGTCGCTGAGCGGCAGCCGCTCGACCGCCGCGGCAGTGCGCGGGAAGCGGGCGCAGACGGCATCGTCGCGCTTGCCGTCCTTCCACAGGTGCATTGCGCCCCAAGCGAGCGAATGATCAAGCGTCGACCATTTGTTCTGCGGTGTGCCCGGCTCCATCGCCACATAGGGGCGGATCGGCGCCGCATCCTCGGCCAGCACGGCTTCGAGCTCGGCACGGATCACGTCGGTCTCAGCCTCGATCTCCCCCAGCCACGGGAAATGCGCGCGGTCAAAGAACTCGTCGGCGGGCAGAAAGGGAAAGTGCAGGCCGTGACATTCATTGGCGTAAATCCGCCGGCGGCCCAGCACATGATCGACACAGGCGTCGAAGCGCCGCCGGCCCGACGGACCGGCCGCCGCGCGCGCCGCAGCGAGCCCGCTGTCGAGCGCGTCGGCGAAGCTTGCATGCTGCCGCGCCACGACCTCGCGTGCATGTTCCAGCATCATCTCCAGCGCCGGCGAGCGTTCCGCAATGCCTGCGGCAACCGCCAGCACGTTGGACCAGCGTTCCGCCGCGCGCCGCAGATCGCCCGTGCGCTCGTGCAGTTCGGCCAGCCGGACCAAAGCCATGAAGTGCGTCTGGTCGACCGCCAGTGCGCCGAGCAGCGCCCGTTCCTCTCCCGCGACATCGCCCGCCTCGCGATAGGCCTTGGCAAGGTTCATCTGCAATTCCGGCGCGCGCGGGTCCGCGGCAATGGCCCGATCGAAGAAGGCGGCGGCTGATGCAAAGTCCCGGCGACCGAGCGCATCCATGCCGAGTGCGTTCAGGGCAAGCGGCTGTTCGCCCGCGCGATCCAGCAGTTCGTGAAACAACGCCACCGCCTCGCCCTGCCGACCTGCCTGTTGGGCAGCCATCGCGCGGCTGATCATTTGTTGTATTGCTGCCTGTTGCACGACCAACGCATAATCACAGGGCCCGTGCTAGACAACTAACCTTGTTTCAGCCCACATCAGCCGGATCATGACGGCTGCACTTGCTTCTTCGACAGACTTCATCGGGATCGCGCGCGACCCGCAATGGCTCCCGCATCGCTATGATCCCGGTCACGATGCCATCCATTTCATTCCTGTTCCCCGCGACATGCATCGTGCGACCACCTTCCTCATCGACGATCATTTGCCCGCCGGGCTGAACCCGGTGGTGCTGCGGCGGGACCATGTGATGGCGACCGGGCCACAGGCGGCGCCGATCCACTTCCTGTTCCACTCCGGCTATTGCTGTTCGACGTTGCTGTCGCGCGCGGTCGATCGACCCGGCTGGGCCATGGGGCTGAAGGAGCCGATGATCCTGAACGACATGGTGGGCTGGCGCCGCCGTGGTGGCCAAGGCCCCGACATGGCGAGCGTGCTGGACAACGTCTTGACGCTACTCGCACGCCCCTTCGCGCCGGGCGAGACGGTGGTGGTGAAGCCGTCGACCGTCATCAACGCGCTTGCGCCAGCGATCCTGGCGCTACGGCCCGATGCCTGCGCCATCATGATGTATGCGCCGCTGCGTACCTATCTCGCCTCGATCGCCAAGAAGGGGATCGATGGGCGGCGCTGGGTTCGCACGCTGCTGACCGGGATGCTGGACGACAATATGGTCCAGCTGGGCTTTTCGACGCGCGACTATCTCGAGCAGACCGACCTGCAGGTGGCGGCGCTCGGCTGGCTGGCGCAGCAGCAGCTGTATGCCGGGATGGTCGACCGCTATGGCGCGGCGCGGGTGCGGACGCTCGACAGCAGCCGGTTGCTGGCCGATCCCGCTGCCGCAATGGCGCAGCTGGGCACGCTGTTCCGCCGGTCGCTGAGCGCCGAGGAGGCGCAGGCGGTGGCACGTGGGCCGGCCTTCACGCGGCATTCCAAGTCGGGCGAGGCATTCGGGACAGCGGAGCGCGATGCGGAACATCGTGATGCCGCCGCGGTCCATGCCGACGAGATCCACAAGGTCGCCGAATGGGCGGCGGCGGTCGCACAATCCGCGGGGATCACGCTGGACGCACCGGCGCCGCTAATCGGCTGACCGTCACCCGGCGCGGGCGCCCGACCGCGATCACGGTTGAGGTTGGGTGGGCTAGGACCAGCGCGGGCCCCGCCGGCGCGAGCCGCACGCGGCGGCGTTCAGCAGCGTCCGGTCACATCCGAGGGCCGGCACGAGATCGCTGGGCTCCACTGATTAAGAGCCTCGCGCTCGACATCCCAATCCCGCTTCGTCTTGCAGACACGGTTGGTCCCGACCAGCGAGCCGATCCGCTGGAACCGCTTGCAGATCATCTTGTTCGCGGGATCGGCAGAGCGCTCCGCCACTTCGCGCTTGCTTGGCTTGTCAGGCACCTGGCCGGGAGCGGCGACGAGGAGGGTAAGCAAGAGGGTCAGCATCGATCATTCCCTTCGCTTCTGGCCGCTGCAGGATGGGGCAGCTGGGTGTCAGCAACCGCCCGGGGCACCCGAGACGCCGCACGCCCCCCCATTGCCTTGCTGGCGAAGGGCGTCGCGCTCACGATCCCAATCACGCTTCGTCTTGCACACGCGCTCCGTGCCAACGAGCGTGCCGATCCGCTGGAACCGCTTGCAGATCACCTTGTCCGCGGGATCGGCAGAGCGTTCCGCCACTTCGCGCTTGCTTGGCTTGTCAGGCACTTGGCCGGGAGCGGCGACGAGGAGGGTAAGCAAGAGGGTCAGCAACGAACCATTCCTTTCGCAAGGATGCGTGCCGGGCGGCCGCACCGTTCCGGCGGTTGTCAGCACGGGAGCCTGTCATGCTAGCCGCGGCCCGAAGGACGGGGCCGGGCGAAACACCTTCGCGATAGCGGCGAATAGTACAGCGGACAGGATCATGTACCGTTGAGCGAAGTAGAACCGGTTTCACGAAGACTGTCAATTGAGCGCAAGCACTTCTTTTACGTAATCTTTTCCCAGGGGACCCTCACCGGCGATTATGGGCTGAGCTTGATCGATGGCCCTCATTCTTGGCGCTGCCGCCCGCGTCGCGCTGACAAAAGAAAAGGGGCCGGCCTTTCGGCCTGCCCCTTCCCTTGTTTCGGTCTGATCGCGGGGATCAGAACTTCAGACGTGCACCGATCGCATAGCGGCGGCCCAGCGCGTCGAAGGTCGACGGATAGGTGTTGCCGCTGTTGAACGACGTGGAACCGGCGCTCGATCCGACGATCGGCGGGTCCTTGTCGAACAGGTTGGTGACGGTCAGCGTGAAGTCGAAGTTGTCGGTCACGCCCACGCGGGTGGCGAGATCGATATAGTCCGCCGACTTGATGCGCGTGAAGTCGTAAGTACCGCCACCCAGGCTCGGGACCGGACCCGTCCAGAAGGCACGCTCCTGCGCATCCAGCGGCTCCTGACGGAAGCCGTCGATGTGACGCCACAACACCGAGAAGTCGACGTTCTCGAAGCCGAAGGTCGCGCGGGTGTTCCACGAGAACTCCGGCTGCAGCGAACCGGTGTACGAGCAGTTGACCGAGTAGAAGCCGACGCACTCACGATTGATCGAGGTCGGCGTCGCCTGGAACTGCGACCGGTTGGTCCAGTTGCCCTGGAAGCTGAGGTTCAGCTTCGCAAAGCCCAGGTCACGACGGTAGTTGACGTTGAGGTCGATGCCGTCGGTCTTCAGGACACCCAGGTTCGACAGCACGCCGAACAGACCCGGTGCGAGCGCCGGGAGACCGTCGAGGCCGCCGGTGACCGAGTTACGGCGGATGCTGGTGCAGGCCGGGTTGGTCGGGCTCAGGCTGTCGAAGCAGGCGCTGATGAGGTCGCCCACGGTCGGCGTGGTGATCGCGCCGTCAACCTTGATGTTGTAATAGTCGAACGAGACCGAGAAACCAGGGATCTGGTTCGGCTGGATCACGGCGCCGATGGTGTACGAGTTCGACGTTTCCGGACGCAGGTTCAGGTTACCACCGGTGGTGATATTGGCCTGACCCGAGGTCGGATCCTGGATCGAACCGATCGTGCCGGCGGGTGCACCCTGCGCAAGGCAGACGGCGCGCAGCGCGGCGTTGGTCACCGGTGCCGAGCCTGCGCACGGATCGGTGCCCAGGTTGGTCAGCACGGTGTTCAGCGGCGAGAACAGCTCGCTGATGTTCGGCGCACGAACCGCGCGCTGGTAGTTACCGCGGATCTTGAGGCCGTCGAACGGCTCCCAGCTACCGCCGGCCTTCCAGGTCGTGGTGTCGAACTTCGGCGCGGTCGGCGTCTTGATCTCGTAGCTGGAGTAACGGATGCCAGCTTCGAGGGTCAGGCTGCGGAAGCCCGGGACGTCGGCGACGAGCGGCGCGATGATTTCGCCGTAGCCCTCATACACCTTGTAACCGCCGTCGATGTTCGGCGAGGCGCCGCCGGCACCACCGAGGTCGTTCGCCTGGGCGAGCGAATCGGCGCGCTGCGAGGCCTGGTACTCACGATATTCCGCGCCTGCCGCGAAGCCGATCGGCTCAGCCGCCCAGGGGCTGGAGAAGCCGAGATCGCCCGACAGAAGCGCGCGCGCCTGCGTCAACGTAGTGCGGATCGTGGTGGTGCTTTCCGCCGTCAGGTAACGCGTCTGATCCGGCGTGATCGAGCCTTCCGGACCGAAGAGATTGACCGGAACGCAGCCCGAGCCTGCGCCGATCGATGCCGCGGTCGCCGGACGCCCCGGACCCGAGGCAAGGCAGGCCGTCGTGCTGGTCGCATAGGCCGCAGCCGCGAAGCGCGAGTTCAGCGTGTAGTTCTGCGAGGTGTTGTCGAGCTCCGACTCACCATAGGCGCCCGACACGTCGAGGTTGATCGAGTCGGTGATGCCGAGACGGATGCCCGCCTTATAGTCGAAGATCGTCGTGGTGTAGCGGCCGACACGCGGACCGACTTCCGGGGTACGACGCGACACGTTGATGTTCGCGGTGCGGAAGTTCGGATCGTTCGGGTCGGTCGCAACCGCGGCAGCGGCGCACTCGGCGGCCGTGAAGCGCGGGACGTAGCCGGTCACGACACCATTGACGACCGGCGCAGCGTTGAAGGCGCAAAGCTGGTTGCGCAGCGCGGTCGGCAGGTACGGGTTGGACAGCGGCACAGCGACAGGCACGCCGAACGCGCCCGACGGTGCGATGATCGTCTCAACGGTGTTCTTCGAGAACAGGCCGCGGCTGTACACTTCGATGTTGTCCGCCAGTTCGTAGCGGCCAGCACCGTAGATGTTGTAGCGCTCAAACGGCGTCTGGAAGATGTTGAACGGGCTGAAGTTGTACGGCGCGTACGCCGTCACTGCGCGGCCCGTGGTCGGATCGATCTGGCGCAGGCCGCCGTTGGCGACAGCCGGATCCGTGCTGGGCAGACCGGTTGCCGGGTCGATCGGGCGCGTGCCGGAGATCGACGAGGGGACCGCGGTGCCCGAGCCGGCGAGGGCCAGATTGTTCGGCGTGAAGGAGTTCAGCGCGAGGATCGAGAAGTCGCGATCGCCCTGATAGACGGGGTCGGCCTGCTGGTAGCCAACCGACAGAACCACGTTGCCGCGGCCGTCGTCCATGTTGGCACCGATGGTGAGGTCGGCACGGAAGTAGGCGCCATCGCCACGCTCGGTGATCTGGTTCGAGACGTTCGCCTCGATGCCCGAGAAGTCGGAGCGGGTGATGAAGTTGATGACGCCCGACACGGCGTCGGCGCCGTAGGTGGTGGCGGCGCCGCCGATCAGCGAGTCAACGCGCTCGACGAGGGCGAGCGGGATGTTGTTGAGGTCGACGCGGCCGACGAGGCCCGAGGGGGCGATGCGGCTGCCGTCGAGCAGGACGACGTTACGGAACGAGCCGAGACCACGAAGGTCGGCGTACGATGAACCGCCGTTGCCGTTGTTCACGGCCGAACCGATCGACGCAACGTTGCCCGGGAGGTCGCGCAGGACCTGCTCGGCGGTGTTGGTCTGACGCAGGCTCAGCTCTTCCTGGCCGACGACGGTAATCGGGCTGGATGCCACAAGGTTGGGGTTGCGGATC
>NNBT01002031.1_pt1 | contig 122589 bp, 116 predicted proteins | sample 1173831 | NCBI WGS metagenome assembly NNBT01 (sample SAMN07173936, study PRJNA388173) | plant metagenome | isolation source: symbiotic tissue sample KVJ10 | place: Norway: Troms, Kvaloya island | reverse complement strand
ATGTCGTCGATGCGCTTCGCCTGAGCGGCCGCCGTCTTCCAGAACAGCGTCTTGGCCACCGAGCGCGACGCCTTCAGCGCCAGCAGGATGTTGTCCTCGATCGTGTGGAAGTCGAAGACCGTCGGCTTCTGGAACTTGCGACCGATGCCGAGATTGGCGATCGCCGCCTCGTCGAGCTTGGTGAGGTCGATCGAGCCGCCGAACATCACCGTGCCGATATCGGGCTTGGTCTTGCCCGTGATGATGTCCATCATCGTGGTCTTGCCGGCGCCGTTGGGGCCGATGATGGCGCGCATCTCGCCGGGCTCGATCGTTAGCGAGAGCCCGCGAATGGCCTTGAAGCCGTCGAAGGAGACGCTGACGCCGTCGAGATACAGCAGCGAGGATGTGAGGGCGCCGGGGTTGGTTGCGTTCATGACGATCACTCCGCCGGAGCCGGTTCGGAGGCGGCGGTCTGCGCGGGCTTGCGGCGCTTCTCCCAGAACTGCTGCGCGGTTCCGAGGATGCCCTTGGGCATGAAGATGGTCACGAAGACGAACAGTGCCCCCAGCGCAAACAGCCAGTAGGGCGCCATGAAGCCGGAGGTGAACACCGTCTTGGCGTAGTTGACCACGACGGCGCCGAGCGCCGCGCCCACCAGTGTGCCGCGCCCGCCGACCGCGACCCAGATCACGGTCTCGATCGAATTGGCGGGCGCGAATTCGCTGGGGTTGATGATGCCGACCTGCGGGACATAGAGCGCGCCCGCGACGCCAGCCATGCAGGCCGAGACGGTGAAGACGAAAAGCTTGAAGCGGTCGACCCGGTAGCCGAGGAAGCGCGTTCGGGACTCGGCGTCACGGATCGCGATGACGACCTTGCCGAGCTTCGAGACGACGATGCCGCGCGCGATCAGAAAGCCCGCGATCAGCATGACACAGGTCATGGAAAACAGAGCCGCGCGAGTCGCTTGCGCCTGGACGTTAAAGCCCAGGATGTCCTTGAAATCGGTCAGGCCGTTATTGCCGCCGAAGCCCATATCGTTGCGAAAGAAGGCGAGAAGCAGGGCGTAGGTCAGCGCCTGGGTGATGATCGAGAGATAGACGCCGGTGACGCGCGAGCGGAAGGCGAACCAGCCGAAGACGAAGGCGAGCAGGCCGGGCACGGCCAGCACCATCAGCATGGCGAAGGGAAAGGACGAGAAGCCGTACCAGTACCAAGGCAATTCCTGCCAATTCAGGAAGACCATGAAGTCCGGCAGGATCGGGTTGCCATAGGTGCCGCGCGAGCCGATCTGGCGCATCAGATACATGCCCATCGTATAGCCGCCGAGCGCGAAGAAGGCGCCATGGCCGAGCGAGAGGATGCCGCAATAGCCCCAGACCAAATCGAGCGAGATCGCCAGCAGCGCGTAGCAGAGATATTTGCCCCAGAGCGACATGGTCGAGGTCGGGACATGGAAGAGCGAGCCGGCCGGCACGAGCAGGTTCAGCGCCGGGATCAGGATGGCGAGACCTGCGATGAGGGCGAGGAAGACCGCGCCGCGGCGGTCCATGTCCTGCAGGATGAAGCGGGAGATCATGCTTCCACCGCCCGGCCCTTGAGCGCGAACAGGCCCCGCGGGCGTTTCTGGATGAACAGGATGATGAAGACGAGCAGCGCGATCTTGCCGAGCACAGCCCCGGCATAAGGCTCCAGCAGCTTGTTGGCGACGCCCAGCGTCATCGCCGCGACCAGCGTGCCCCAGAGATTGCCGACGCCGCCGAAGACCACGACCATGAAGCTGTCGATAATGTAGCTCTGGCCGAGATTGGGGCTGACATTGTCGATCTGCGACAGCGCGACGCCCGCCAGCCCCGCCACGCCGGAGCCGAGCCCAAAGGTCAGCGCATCGACCCGTCCGGTGCGGATGCCCATGGCCGAGGCCATGCGGCGATTCTGGGTGACGGCCCTCATCTGCAGGCCGATCGGCGTCAGCTTCAGGATGGCCAGGAGCGCGGCGAAGACGAGGCCGGCGAAGACGATGATCCAGAGCCGGTTCCAAGTGATGGCGAGCTGGCCGATCTCGACCGCGCCCGACATGAAGTTGGGCGCGCCGACCTCGCGATTGGTGGGCCCGAAGGCGGTACGGACCGCCTGCTGCAGGATCAGGCTGATGCCCCAGGTCGCCAGCAGCGTCTCGAGCGGCCGGCCGTAAAGGAAGCGGATCACGCCGCGCTCGATGGCGATGCCGACCAGCCCCGCGACGATGAAGGCGAGCGGCACGGCGATCAGAAGCGAGTAATCGAACAGGCCGGGAAAGCTCGTGCGGATGACCTCCTGCACGATGAAGGTGGTATAGGCGCCGATCATGACCATCTCGCCATGGGCCATGTTGATGACGCCCATCACGCCGAAGGTGATGGCGAGACCGATCGCCGCCAGCAGCAGAACCGAGCCCAGCGAGAGGCCGTACCAGAGGTTCTGGCCGGCCCGCCACAGAGCGAGCTTGCCCTCGATATCGGAGACGGCGCGGGCCTGCGCCTCCTTCAGCGCGGACGAGGAGTCTCCCGGCAGCGAGCGCAACGTCGCCAGCGCATCCTGGTCGCCGCGCTCGCGCAGCACGTCGATGGCGGCGATCCGGTCGAAGGGCGGCGCGTCTGGCTTGGCGACGAGGATCGCGGCCTGCGCCTGGCGCAAGGCGGCCTTCGCCTTGGCGTCGGTCTCCTTGGCGATGGCGCCTTCGAGCACGGGCAGGAGCGACACGTCGCGCGACTTGAACACGGCTTCCGCGGCCGCGATGCGCTTGGCCGCATCGGGGTTGAGCAGGCCTAGCCCGCCGAGCGCACCCTGGATGGTACGGCGGACGCTGTTGTTCAGGCGGACGGGGGCAAGCCCGGCGGGCTCGGCCGCAAGCGCCGCGCCTGACTTCGCATCCAGAAACCTGCCGTCCGTAGTCTTGACGACGATAGCGCCTCCGCCTGCCAGCAGCCGGCCAGAGGCCAGAGCCTCGATGATCACAGCCGCCTGGGGGTGGGCATTCGCAATCAGCAGTTCGATCGCGCGGTTGGTATCAGAAAAACTGTCGGCACCGAGTCTGGTGAAGGCTTCGTCGGCGCCCTGGGCCATGGCGGCGCCCGGCGGGAGCGCAAGCAGCGTCGCAAGCGCCATCAGGCGCAGAAGGCAGGACACAATCCGCATGGGCTCGTTTCGGCTTTGCTGATCTGCGGTGTCGACGCCCCCGGCGCGAGGCCGGCGGCGTCGTCGGAATTCGAGGGACGGCCGGACTTTGCGCCCGTGCCGTCCCTCCCCCTCAAACCGTTAGGCGCCGCCGCACTTGCCGGTCTTGACGTTAAAGTTGCCGCACTTCTTCTCGACCCAGTCGCCGATCAGGTCGCGGGAGCCCTCGAGCTCCTTGGACCAGGCGTCGCCAGCGACGAGGCCGGTCTTGGAGACCACGTCGAACTGGCCGTCGGCCTTGATCTCGCCGATCAGGACGGGCTTCGTGATGTGGTGGTTGGGAAGCATCTTGGAGATGCCGCCGGTCAGGTTCGGCGCCTCGATGCCGGGCAGCGCGTCGATGACCTTGTCGGGATCGAAGCTCTTGGCCTTCTCGACCGCCTTCACCCACATGGCGAAGCCGATGACATGGGCCTCCATCGGATCGTTGGTGACGGCCTTGTCGTTCTTCTTGTAGGCCTTCCACTGCTTGATGAAGGCCTCGTTCTCGGGCGTCTTGACCGACTGGAAGTAGTTCCAGGCGGCGAGATGGCCGAGCAGCGGCTTGGTGTCGATGCCGGCGAGCTCTTCCTCGCCGACCGAGAAGGCCACGACGGGGATATCGGTCGCCTTGATGCCCTGGTTGCCGAGCTCCTTGTAGAACGGCACGTTGGCGTCGCCGTTGATGGTCGAGACCACGGCGGTCTTCTTGCCGGCGGTGCCGAACTTCTTGATGTCGGAGACGATCGTCTGCCAGTCGGAATGACCGAAGGGCGTGTAGTTGATCAGGATGTCTTCCTTGGCGACGCCCTTCGAGATCAGATAGGCCTCAAGGATCTTGTTGGTCGTGCGCGGGTAGACGTAGTCGGTGCCGGCGAGCACCCAGCGCTGGACCTTCTCCTCCTTGGCGAGATAGTCGACCGCCGGAATGGCCTGCTGGTTCGGCGCGGCGCCGGTGTAGAAGACGTTGCGCTCGCTCTCCTCGCCCTCGTACTGGACGGGGTAGAACAGGATCGAGTTCAGCTCCTTGAAGACCGGCAGCACCGATTTGCGGGACACCGAGGTCCAGCAGCCGAACACGGCCGAAACCTTGTCCTTGGTGATCAGCTCGCGCGCCTTCTCGGCGAAGAGCGGCCAGTTCGAGGCGGGGTCGACGACGACGGCCTCGAGCTTCTTGCCGAGCACGCCGCCCTTCTTGTTCTGCTCGTCGATGAGCATGAGCATGACGTCCTTCAACGTCGTCTCGGAGATCGCCATCGTTCCCGAGAGCGAGTGGAGGATGCCGACCTTGATGGTCTCCTGCGCCGCCGCCGGCAGATAGGATCCAAGCATGGTGGCGCCTGCGAGCGCTGCGCCCAAAATAACCCGACGTGTGGTGTTCACGGACATATCCCCCGAACCATCCCTGTTTGCCGCGCCGTTGATCGGACTGCGGCGGGCCTCCCCGGCCCAGGGCAGACTTCTCGCAAGCGACGTGCCAACGGTCGGGGGCGACGCAGCGGCCCCACAAGTCTGTGTCTCAGGACGGCCAAGAGCGCCATTTCCTGCCGCCCAGCGCGCCGCTCGCGCAAAAATCATGTGAGACGCCGACATTTGATCAATTATTAGGCATGTCGCCTGCTGGCAAATCAGGCAGCTGACCCCGATCGAGTTGTTTTGCCAGCAAACGCCGGGAAAACGCCGGGTCGGTCCCGCGCATTTTTTGACATTTACGCCCGCCTGAGAATCGCCCTAGCCTCCTTGTGTCGGTAACAACTGAAAGGAGGTGATCCAGTGTCTCATTGTCATCAACCGCTGGTTCAAAGCGGGTGGACCTGGACTCTTTCCATGTGGGGGTCTCGTTCCGCGTGAGCTTTTGAGCCTTCAGGCCCGGTTACCGGGGCTGCGGTTCGGCAATGGAAGGGCTACCCGAAAGGGTGGCCCTTCTTCCGTTGCAGGGGGCAAATGGAGGGGGCAAATTCCCAACCGCTTCTGGTATCGGGGCCGACGGCATGCCACATCAGTCGCATGACCCTGCACTCCAGCCTGATCGAGAGCCCCCGCGTTGTCCGCGCCTGACCCGAGCCGCGAGGCGATCGTCAATTTCATCGAGTCCGAGCGTGCCGAAGGCCGCGAGGTCGGCCGGCGCGAGATCGCCCGTGCCTTCGGGCTGGATGGCGGCGGCAAGATCTGGCTGAAGCGCCTGCTCAAGGAACTCGCCGAAGACGGCGCGATCGGCGGCGAGAGCGACGAGCGGCCCATCCATCTGCGCGGCGCGCTCCCGCCCGTCCTGCTCTGCGAAATCAAGGGCAAGGATCGCGACGGCGACCCCTTCGCGACGCCGCTGGAATGGAACGAGGCCGACCAGGGCCCGCCGCCCAAAATCGTGATCGAGCGCCAGCGCGAATTCCGCGCCAAACGGCATGCCGCGCCGGCTCCCGGGCTCGGCGATCAGGTGCTGCTCAAGCTGACGCGGCTCAAAGGTGTCGAGGGCTATCCCTATTCCGGGCGCGTGCTCAAGGTGATGGGCAAGGGCAAGGCGCAGGTGCTCGGCATCTTCCGCGCCATGCCGGACGGCTCGGGCCGGCTGATCCCGATCGACAAGAAGGCGCAGGGGCGCGAGGCGCTGATTCCGAAGGGCCAGACCGGCGGCGCGCAGGACGGCGACCTGGTCTCGGTCGCGCTGCGCAGCGAGAGCCGCTTCGGCCCGCCCGAGGCGCAGGTGCATGAGCGGCTCGGGTCCCTGAAATCCGAGCGCGCCGTCAGTCTGATCGCGATCCACGCCCATGGCATCCCGCATGTCTTCCAGCCAGCGACGATCGCCGAGGCGGAAGCGGTGCGGCAGGCAGGCACGGCGGGGCGCGAGGACTGGCGCGAGTTGCCGCTGATCACGATCGACCCGGCCGACGCCAAGGACCATGACGACGCCGTCCATGCGGCCACCGACAACGACCCGGAGAATCCCGGCGGCCATGTCGTGACCGTCGCCATCGCCGATGTCGCGGCCTATGTCCTGCCGGGCTCGGCGCTTGACCGCGAGGCGCTGGAGCGCGGCAATTCGGTGTATTTCCCCGATCGGGTCGTGCCGATGCTTCCCGAGCGCATTTCCAACGATCTGTGCTCGCTGCGGGAGGGTGAGGATCGTCCGGCTCTCGCGGTGCGGATCGTGCTCAAGGCGGACGGCTCGAAGAAGAGCCATTCCTTCCACCGCATCCTGATGCGCTCAGCCGCGAAACTCTCCTACCAGCAGGCGCAGGCTGCCATCGACGGGCAGCCCGACGAGAAGGCGGCGCCCGTCCGCGATGCCATCCTCATGCCGCTCTGGGCGGCCTATGGGGTCGCAGCGCGCGGGCGAGACGGACGCCAGCCGCTCGATCTCGACCTGCCGGAGCGCAAGCTGATCCTGAAAGCCGACGGCTCCGTCGATCGCGTCATCGTCCCGGACCGGCTGGCGGCCCACAAGCTGATCGAGGAGTTCATGATCCTCGCCAATGTCGCGGCGGCCGAGACGTTGGAAAAGGCCGGAAGCCAGCTCATCTATCGCTGCCATGACGAGCCCTCGGTCGAGAAGATGCGCGCATTGGGCGAGGTGCTGGCCTCGATCGGGATCAAGCTGCCGAAGGAAGGCGCGCTGCGGCCGGTGCTGTTCAACCGCATCCTGGGCATGATCAAGGGCTCCGAGAACGAGACCTTCATCAACGAAGTGGTGCTGCGGACGCAGGCGCAGGCCGAATACGTCGCCGAGAATTACGGGCATTTCGGCCTCAACCTGCGGCGCTACGCGCATTTCACCTCGCCGATCCGGCGCTATGCCGACCTCGTCGTCCATCGCGCGCTGATCGCCTCGCATCGGTTCGGCGATGACGGCCTGCCCCGGGGCACGACGCTGGAGGCGCTGCGCGAGGTCTCGACCCGTATTTCGGCGGCCGAGCGGCGCGCCATGGCGGCCGAGCGCGAGACGGTCGACCGGCTGATCGCGCATTTCCTTGCCGACCAGATCGGCTCGTACTTCGACGGGCGCATCGGCGGGGTCAATCGCGCGGGCCTGTTCATCAAGCTCGACGGCACCGGGGCCGACGGCTTCATCCCCGCCTCGACGCTGGGCGCCGATTATTATCGCTATGACGAAGCGGTCCATGCGCTGATCGGCGAGCGCACGGGGGAGAGCTTCCGCCTCGGCGACCGCGTGCATGTCAAACTGGTCGAGGCCGCGCCGGTCGCAGGCGCGCTGCGCTTCGAGCTGCTCTCGGAGGGGCGCCAGGGCACGACGGCGAATCCGGGCGGGCGCCCCGGTCGTGGCCCGTCCTCGGGTCGCGGCCGGGCGCCCTCGCCCTTCGGCGCACCCGGACGCAACGGCCCGCGCAAGCCCGGCGCAGGCAGGCCCAGCGGGTCCAAATCCGGCAAGTCCAAACCCGGCAAGAGGCGCTGATGCCCATCCAGATCCACACACAGGCCGATCGCACCGTGCAGCGCGACTGGCGCAGCGCCATCGGCAACGGGATGCGGGGCCGCTGCCCCCGCTGCGGCAAAGGGCGCCTGTTCAAGGGCTTCCTGAAGCCGGTCGAGGCCTGCGCCGCCTGCGGCGAGCCGATGCAGCACCAGCGCGCCGACGACCTGCCGCCCTATCTGGTCATCACCATCGTCGGCCATATCGTCGTCGGCGGCATTCTGATGGCGGAGAAATATGCCGACTGGTCGATGGGCCTGCATATGGCGATCTGGCCGGCCATGACCGTCATCCTCTCGCTTATCCTCATGCAGCCGGCGAAGGGAGCGGTCATCGGCCTGCAATGGGCGATGCGCATGCATGGCTTCAGCGGCACGCCCGACCGGCCCGAGCGCCAGCCCCTTCCGCCAGCGGTCCATCCCCGATGAACGATCACGCCGTCACGCTCACACAGGCCGAGCGGGTCCGCGTCGCCGCCAACATCCGTCCCAAGGATGCCGCGACGATGATGATCCTCGATCGCAGTGGCGCACAGCCGCGCATCCTGATGGGCAAGCGCCACCCCAGCCATAAATTCATGCCGGGCAAATATGTCTTTCCCGGCGGCCGCGTCGATCCGGGAGACCGTCGGATGGCCGCCACCGGCGCGCTCGCCCAGATCTGCGAAGACCGGCTTTGCGCACGCACGCCCCGCCCTACCCCCTCCAAGGCGCGCGCGCTGGCGCTGGCGGCGATCCGCGAGACCTTCGAGGAGACCGGCCTGCTCTTCGGCTCGGCTGATTACGGGGCGCCTGAGAGGCCTCCGGTGGGGAGTTGGAGCGACTTCGCCGGCCATGGCATCTTCCCCGATCTCTCCGCCGTGTCGTTCGTCGCGCGGGCCATCACGCCCCCCCGGCGGCCAAAGCGTTTCGACACGCGATTCTTCACCGTCGACGCCTCGGCCAGCGCCAAGCGCATCGAGAACGTCGTGGGGCCCGATTCGGAGCTGATCGATCTCGTCTGGGTCGATTTCGAGGAGGCCAAGCAGCTCGACCTGCCGACCATCACCAAGGTGATCATCCAGGAGGTCGAAGCCCGCATCGCCGCGGGTTTCGCGCCCTATCTGCCGGTACCCTTCTTCTGGGAGAAGAACGGCAGCTTCGTGCGCGAGGAACTCTGACGCCGCGCGCAACGCGGAAACCGCCGCCGGAGCCGCCATTCGACCTTGACTTCGACCGGCCTTTCCGGCATTCCCCCGCCTGACGGTTTGCCGGGTTCGCCCGGCCTTTATCATTTCCCGTGGGCCTCACCAGCCCCGCATGGTTCGAGGATATCCCCATGGCCAAGGCCGTGACCATCAAGATCAAGCTGCTTTCGACCGCCGACACCGGCTACTTCTACGTGACGAAGAAGAACTCGCGTACGATGACCGAGAAGATGTCGATGAAGAAGTACGACCCCGTCGCGCGCAAGCACGTCGAGTTCAAGGAAACCAAGATCAAGTAAGGCATGCTCGCCAACTGGTCTGGTCTCGCGATGGAAAGCCGCCCTTTACCGGGCGGTTTTTTGTTGTCTGGACTCTTTGGGCGGGACCATGCTCTGCCTTTGTGCGGTTGCGGCAGCCGGGGGCGTCCCGCGCGCTGCCGCGACCGCCTGTCCCGCGAAAGACCATGACGACATGAGCATCGACCGGCCACGCCGCCCCGTCAGCGCCCGCGACAGGGCCGAAGCGCTCTTCAGCGCCGCGACACCGAAGGCGCCCCCCGCCCCGGCCAAGCCCGCGAGCCTGCCGGGCGCCCGAGAGCTCGTGTCGCTGCGGATCGACAGCGATGTGCTCGAGCACTTCCAGAACGACGGCCCGGGCTGGCAGGATCGCGTCAACGCTGCGCTGAGGCGGGCGGCGGGCCTTTAGGGCATCGGCTTCCTGTCGGTTCTTCTCCCGACCGCGCCACCCCCCAAGTCATGGTCTCACTTTTCGGCGCCTTGCGGCCGATTTGTCACGTTCGCGCGTGCACAACGGTGCCATGATCGCAATCGGTCGGGGGCGACGGCCACTTCCGGATGCTCAGCGAGCGTCCTGAAGCGCTTGTCCCTCATCAATGGAAGACCGCTCGTGACCGACGGCCCTCAGCCCCAACCGCGCAGCACGCCGCATGGCCCAGGCCGGCGCCTTCTGAAAATGCTCGTCGAGATCGATTCCGGGCGCATGCTGCGGACCCGTATCGGAGCCGCGATCGGTCTGGTTGGATTGCTGGCGGCCTTTGCCGGCATCGGTTACGGCGTGCCGGCCCTCCTCTCGCGCTATTTCTGACGCGAGGGTGGCCGGCCGGCGGCGGGTCTGAGGAGGCCAGAGTGTCCGCAACCGGCCGGCCGAGCCCTCCGGTTTCCCAGGAGATGCGGCGGACCTGAGCACCCGAGGGGCGTCGCGAGGCAGCCAGTAACGCGCTGCTTCCGACGAGACCCTTGCAGCCGCCAGCGTCCCGAATCAATCGATCGCGGGCATTTCACCCGTATTCGTCGCTGTTTACGTTACCGCGTAACCAGTTGTACGGCGGATCAGGCCGCGTTGGCCGCGATGACCCGGTTACGACCGCTGGCCTTGGCTCGGTAGAGCGCCTCGTCGGCGCGCTTCATGATCTCGGCGGGCGTGGCGTCGCCGGCGCGCCGGCTCGACACGCCGATGGAGACGGTGACGGGAATGGCGCGTGTATCGCCCTGGATCGAGAACGGCTGCAGTTCGACCCGCTCGCGGATGCGCTCGGCGACGGCATAGGCGGCATCCAGCGCGGTGTCAGGCAGCACCACGACGATCTCCTCGCCGCCCATCCGCGCGACGAGATCGATGCCGCGGGTGCAGGCGCGCACGCGGTCTGCGAATTCGCGCAGGACCTCATCTCCGGCGTCGTGGCCCCAGCTGTCGTTCACCGACTTGAAGTGGTCGATATCGAGAACCAGCAGCGCCAGCGAACGCGCCCTCAGCGCCGATTCGTCGAACATGGCCGCCATGCGGGTGTCCATGTAGCGGCGATTATGCAGGCCGGTGAGCTGGTCCATCACGGCCATCTCCATCGAGGACTGCACGCTGTCGCGCAGCTTCTCGGTGAAACGCTTGCGCCGGACCTGGGTGCGGACGCGCGCCAGGAGTTCGTTGCGGTCGACCGGCCGGATCAAAAAGTCATGCGCGCCGATCTCCAGCCCGCGAAGGATTCGCGTGCGGTCCTCGGCCTCGCCCATCATCAGGACGGAGACGTTGCGGGTGCGCTCCAGCGAGCGAAGCTGGCTGCACAGGCGCAGACCGTCGTAGTCGGTGAGGTCGAGGCTCACGAGGACACTGTCGAAATCGCCTTCGACCGCCCGCAGCAGCGCCTGCTGGGGATCGGATTCGACCTCGACGACATGAAAGGCCGAAAGCGCGCTTTCCAGCCGTTCGGTGACCCGGGGCCGATCCTCGACCACGAGGATGCGGCCGTTGAGCCCGGTCTCGGAGGCTGCGGCGGCGAGCGGATCGGCGATGCCGAGGCGGCGCGAGGCCAGCGCCCGATTGCGCAGTTCGTCGGTCATCGACTTCAGCCGCACGAGGCTGCGCACGCGGGCGAACAGGGCGGTGTCGTCGAGCGGCTTGGTGAGAAAATCATCGGCTCCGGCGTCGAGCCCCTTGAGCCGGTCGCCGGGCTGGTCGAGCGCCGTCACCATGACGACGGGGATATGCGCCGTCGTCGCCTCGCTCTTGAGGCGGCGGCAGACGTCGAAGCCGTTCATGCCCGGCATCATCACGTCGAGCAGGACGATGTCGGCCTCACCGCGTTCGCAGATCGCCAGCGCGTCAGGTCCGTTGAGCGCCGTCACGACGTCGAAATACTCCGCCGAAAGCTTCGCTTCCAGCAGCTTCACATTGGTGACGATGTCGTCGACGACGAGGACGCGCGCTGACATGGGTTGCTTTCAGGGCTCAGGCTGCGCCGGCATAGGCGCGGACGGTCTCCAGGAACTTGGCGACAGAGATCGGCTTCGAGAGATAGGCTTCGCAGCCGCCCTCCCGGATTCGCTCCTCGTCGCCCTTCATCGCGAAGGCCGTGACCGCGATGACGGGAATCGATTTCAGGGTGTCGTCCTCCTTGATCCATTTGGTGACCTCCAGCCCCGAAACCTCGGGCAACTGGATGTCCATCAGGATCAGATCGGGATGATGCGCCCGCGCCAGCTCGATCGCCTCGATGCCATCGGCGGTCTTCAGCGTGGCGTAGCCATGCGCTTCGAGCAGGTCGTTGAAGAGCTTCATGTTGAGCTCGTTGTCCTCGACGATCAGAACCGTCTTCATGATGCCGCCCTTTCTTTGCGCCACGGACATCCGGTGCCGATCCGGATTGTCCAAGCTGGCGGCCTCGTCCAATGATGCAGCTCTAGCATGAGAGCCGTTGACGAAACGCAAACCCGATACCGGACCGACTGGAGCGCCGAACCGCCATGGCCCGAACCCCCGACACACTGGCCACCGGCCTTCAGGATGCCGAAACGCTGGCACTGCGCGCACTGGGCTTCCTGGCCAGCGAACCCGACCGGCTCGAACCGTTCCTGGCTGCGACGGGTCTCGGCCCCGCGACGTTGCGCGCCGCGGCCAGCGATCCTGGCTTCCTAGCCGCTGTGCTCGACCATATCAGCGGCAGCGATTCGCTGTTGCTCGAGTTTGCCGGGAATCTCGGCATCAGTCCGGATTTGGTCGGGCAAGCGCGGGCCCGGCTGAGCGGGCCGCCGCCCGGCGAGGCCATTTGACCGATCCGGCCCCTCTGGCGGTGCGGCGCGTCCTGTGCCGGGACTGCCTGAGCGACCACGACGGCACGGCGACGGAGCCGCGCCGCTGTCCGGCCTGCGGTTCGCCGCGCCTGCTGCGCCACCCGGAGCGCGACAGCCTGGCCCTGGCGCATATCGACTGCGACGCCTTCTATGCGGCGGTCGAGAAGCGTGACGACCCGTCCCTGCTGGACAAGCCCGTGATCATCGGCGGCGGCAAACGGGGCGTGGTCTCGACGGCCTGCTACATCGCGCGAACCTATGGCGTGCGCTCGGCCATGCCGATGTTCAAGGCGCTGAAGGCCTGCCCGGAGGCGGTGGTGGTGAAGCCGGACATGGCGAAATACGTCACTGTGGGCCGCCAGGTGCGCCGGCTGATGCAGGAGCTGACGCCGCTGGTCGAACCGATCTCGATCGACGAGGCCTTCCTCGACCTCGCCGGCACGGAACTGCTCCATCATGCCAGCCCGGCGGTGACGCTGGCGCGTTTTGCCCGGCGCATCGAGACGGAGATCGGCATCAGCGTGTCCGTCGGCCTGTCCTATGCCAAATTCCTGGCCAAGGTCGCCTCCGACATGGACAAGCCGCGCGGCTTCTCGATCATCGGGCGGGCGGAGGCCGTCGCCTTCCTCGCCACGCGCCCCGTCGGCCTCATTCCCGGCGTCGGCCAGGCGAGCGCCGCCAAGCTGGCGGAGGCCGGGTTCCGGCTGATCGGCGACCTGCGGGAGGCGCCGATCGACAAGCTTTTTCGGCTGGCCGGCAAGGACGGGCCAAGGCTGAAGAACCTCGCCAACGGCATCGACCCGCGCCGGGTGACGCCCGATCACGAAACCAAAAGCGTCTCCAGCGAAACTACGCTCGATACCGATCTCGCACGGTTCGACGAGCTCGAGCCCGTGTTGTGGCGGCTCTGCGAGAAAACCTCGAAGCGGCTGAAACACCAGGAACTCGCCGGCCGGACCATCACGCTGAAGCTGAAGACGGCGGATTTCCACTCGATCACGCGGGCGATCCGCCTGCCGGAGCCGACGCAGCTTGCCGCGCGGCTTTTCGCGGCTGGGCGCGAGCTTCTGCGCCGCGAATGCACGGGCGCGCGCTACCGGCTGATCGGAATCGGCGCGAGCGACCTGACCGGGCCCGAGGACGCCGACCATGGCGACCTTGCCGATGTCGCGACGCCCCGGCTGAAGGCGATGGAGGGCGCGCTCGACAGCTTGCGCGCACGCTTCGGCGACGCCGCGATCGGCAAGGGGCTGAGCCTGCGCCTGCCGCAGCGTGCCAGCAGCGGACCCGCTACTTCGCGCACTCCGCCTGAGGCAGAAGATCCAGACGGGTGAGCGTGCCGCGCAGCGCGAAGCTGCCGTAATCCAGCCGAACGGCGCCGGTGACGCCATTCTCGTAGAGTTCGAAGGCAATCGAGTAGGAGGGCGTCGTCTCGCCCGAGCCGACCTTGAAATAGGACATCGTCACCGGCCAGCGCGCCAGCTTCTCGAACTCCGGGCGCTGCAACGGCGCCTCGTCGGGCCTCGCCTCGATGCGCTTGCCGATGACCGACAGCGTCTCGTAGACGTCCTTGCCGCCATTGGCGCCGTCATAGAGCCTGACATTCAGCGTGCTTCGCCCCTCGCGCGCCGCCTGGATGACGGCCTTCATCTGGGCGTTGGGGAACAGCGCGCCGACCGGCTCGCGATGCGTTTCCACCTTGGGGACGCTGAGCTTGACCTCATAGCCCTCCCCCGCCTTGCTGGCCGTGCCGTCGACGGTCTCGGTCGGCGCGCCCGCCGCCGAGCTCTCGGTCCTGAAGCGATAGCTGCCGCCGTCGCCGGCCTCGAAGCTCGTGGTGCGCGCATCGATCACGCGGGGACCGCCCTCGCCGCTCTGCAGCTGCGTGACCTGGCGGAACGACAGGGCGTAGCCCTCGCAAGCGTCGCCGGTGAAATCGAAGGCGATGCGCCCGCGCGCCGATTCGACGTTCTTGGCCGCCTTGCCGCCGTCGAGCACGAGATCGTAGACGGCACGGTGCGGAACCAGCACGACCCGCCCCGAGGCTTGCGGCTGCGCTGCGGCCAGGCCTGACGCCAGGACGCCTGCTGTCGCCAGAATTGCCGCAAGGCCAAGACCGTTCATCTTCATGACGCCCGCCGCTTTCGTTTCATGAGGCACCGAAGCTAGGTGCAATGGCGCCATGGCGCAAACAAGGCAGCCGGAATCTCCAGCACAGACTGCGGCAGACGCGCCTCGCGTGACGCAGGGCCGCGCTTGCGGGCCGGCGAGGCATCGGCCATGAAAGAGCCCTTGGCCGTCGCGGCGCGGGCTCGCGCCAGACTGCCGCGCCCCGGTGGAGTTGCCCTGATGAATGCCGTCGACACCAAGCTTGCCGAACTCGGAATCACCCTGCCGACGCCGGCGGCCCCCATCGCCAATTACGTGCCTTACGTGATCACCGGCAACCTGCTGGTGATCTCGGGGCAGCTCTGCTTCGGGATCGACGGCAAGCTGTCCGACAGCCACAAGGGCAAGCTCGGCATCGAGATCTTCAACGAGGCCGGGCTCGAGGCAGCGCGGCTGTGCGCCATCAACGTGCTCGCCCAGGCCAAGGCCGCGCTCGACGGCGATCTCGGCCGGATCACCCGTTGCGTGCGGCTGGGCGGCTTCATCAACGCCGCGCCGCATTTTTCCGCCCTGCCGGCGATCATGAACGGCGCGTCGGACCTGATGGTCGAGGTGCTCGGCGACAAGGGCCGCCATGCGCGCTCCACCATCGGCGTCGCGGAGCTTCCGGCCGACGCGGCGGTCGAGGTCGAGGCGATGTTCGAGATCGCCTGATGAGCGAGCGCACCCCTTATCAGCCTGACCATTCCGACCTCGGCTGGCTGATCGCACGGCCGATCGCCCATCGCGGGCTGCATGACGCGGCAGCCGGCATCATCGAGAACAGCCTACCGGCGGCGGAGGCGGCGATCGCCGGGCACTTCGGCATCGAATGCGACGTCCAGCTCAGCGCCGATGGCGAGGCCATGGTGTTCCATGACTTCGTTCTCGACCGCCTGACCGGGCAAAGCGGACCGGTCGCCGTGCAGAAGGCCGATGCGCTGGCCGCGATCACGCTGAAGGGCAGCCAGGCGCGGATTCCGACGCTATCGGCGTTCCTCGACCTGATCGCCGGACGGGTGCCTGTCGTCATCGAGATCAAGAGCCGCTTCGACGGCGACCTGGCGCTCACCCGCCGCGCGGCCGAGATTGTCGCGCGCTACGGCGGCCAGCCGATCGTGTTCAAGTCGTTCGATCCCGCCATCGTCACGGCGCTGCGCGATCTCGCTCCCGCGGTCCCGCGCGGCATCGTCGCCATGAACGACTATTCCTATCCCGACTTTGCCCATCTCGACGCCGGTCAGCGGCGTGCGATGGCGAACCTGCTGCATTTCGGCGAGAGCCGACCGGATTTCCTGTCCTGGAAGGTCGTCGACCTCCAGAGCGCCGCGCCCTATCTTGGCCGCAGCGCGCTGGGGCTGCCGCTGATGAGCTGGACGGTGCGGACGCCGGCCGACCGCGAGATGGCGGCGCGCCATGCCGACCAGATGGTCTTCGAGGGCTTCACGCCTTGAGCAGCGGCGAGGACGGCGGCCTGCGGGTTCGCGTCGCGACCTCGCTCAAGGCCGTGCCCAACGCCGCCTGGAACGCCTGCGCCCATCCGTCCGCCGCCGACGGCGCGGCGGAGGGTTACGACCGCGCCAACCCTTTCGTCTGCCATGAATTCCTGCGGGCGCTGGAGGAGAGCGGCTGCGTCGGCGGGCGCTCGGGTTGGTCGCCGGCCTATCTCCTCGTCGAAGATGAGGATGGGACGCTTCTCGCCGCCGCGCCGAGCTATCTGAAGAGCCACAGCCAGGGCGAATATGTCTTCGACCATAGCTGGGCCGATGCCTACACCCGGGCCGGCGGGCGCTATTATCCCAAGCTGCAGGTCGCGGCGCCCTTCACCCCGGCAACGGGGCCGCGCCTGCTCGTCGCCGATGGGCCCAGGGCGCAGGAGGCGCGGGCCGGCCTGATCGCCGGGCTGGAGGCCCTGCGCGACCAGACCGAGGCGTCTTCAATCCATGTCACCTTCGCGCAGGAGCCGGATATCGCCACCCTGCGCGAAGCGGGCTACCTTGAACGTCACGATCTGCAGTTTCACTGGCAGAACGAGGGATTCGCAGCTTATGACGATTTCCTGGCGACGCTGGCCTCGCGCAAGCGCAAGGCCCTGAAGCGGGAGCGCCGCGAGGCGCTGTCGGCCGGGATCACGGTCGAGGTTCTCTCCGGCTGCGACTTGACCGAAGCCGTCTGGGACGATTTCCATTCCTTCTACGAGGACACCGGCGCGCGAAAATGGGGCAGGCCCTATCTGAACCGCGCCTTCTTCTCAGCCGTGGGCGCGGCGATGGGCGATCGCATCGTCCTCATGATGGCCAAGCGCGCGGGGCGCTACATCGCCGGTGCGATCAACTTCCGCGGCGCCAACACGCTCTACGGCCGCAATTGGGGCTGCGTCGAGGATCACCCCTTCCTGCATTTCGAGCTCTGCTACCACCAGGCGATCGACTATGCGATCGCGCATGGGCTCGCCCGCGTCGAGGCCGGCGCGCAGGGCGAGCACAAGCTCGCGCGCGGCTACCGGCCCGTGGTCACCCGCTCGCTGCATCACCTGGCCGATCCGGGCCTGGCGCGCGCCGTGGCGCATTACCTCACAAGCGAGCGACAGCAGATCGCGCAGGCGCAAGAGGCGCTCGCGGCCGAGAGCCCCTTCCGCAAGGCCGGGGACGCATGAGTGAGAGACACGACGCGGCGGAAGGGCCGCTCGTCTTCTGCGGTGACGACGACCTCGGCTATCGCCGCAGCCGCACCGCCCTGCCCGCCGACGAGACGCTGAGGCTCGACGAGCCCTATCGGCTGGCGCATCTCCCGCTTGTGGCGCCGGACCACCCCGGCGTGATCGCGCGGCAGGAGGGGCGCTTCTACGAGATGGGCCGCCACCCGCGCGTCTATTCCCTGGTGCTGCCGATCGACGGGGCGGCGCTGGCGGGGTCCGAACCCTTCATGCGGCTAGAAGGCGAAATGCGGCGCGCTCCCTTCGCGCCCAAGATCGCCTGGGACATCCTGCCGCGACGAGCCGACCGGTTGCACGCCACGCTGTGCGGCACGCTGTCGACCGGGGATGCGCCGGAGATCGCCGAGTCCGTGCGCAAAACGCTCGCGGGGATCGGGCCATTCGCGGTCGAACTGCGCGGGCTGTTCTCCGGCACCGTCAATCGCGGCCGCCTCTATCTGCGCGCTTATCCGGAAAAGCGGGGCGGATCGAACCCCATCCATGCCATCCAGGCCGCTTTCGGCCGCCCGCCGGGCGACCTCTATCTCGTCGGGCTCTACAACCTGACCGACGATCTCGATGCGCAGGAGACTGCGGCATTGTCGGACATGATTGAGCGCTGGTGGGATGTGCCGCTGCTGCGCTGGACCGCGCGTGAGCTCCAGGTGATGGGCGCCTGCGACGATCTCGTGCTTGATGCCGAGATCGAGGAGTATCTCCCGCTTCATGGCGGCGCGTCGGCACCGGCCCACGAGCGGCCTTGACGGGACCGGGCCGCTCGCGACAGGCTGAACGCCGTTCTCCCTCTCCCTCGCCTGCCCCGGACCTCGCATGACCGCCTACGACCCCACCAATGTCTTCGCCAAGGTCCTGCGCGGCGAATTGCCCTCCCACACCGTCTATGAGGATGCCCAGACGCTGGCGATCATGGACATCATGCCGCGCGCCGAGGGGCATGTTCTGGTGATCCCCAAGGCGGCCTGCCGCAATGTGCTCGATGCGCCCGCGGATGCGCTGGCGGCGGTCGCCCTGACGACCCAGAAGCTGGCGCGGGCCGTCAAGGCCGCCTTCGGGGCCGACGGCGTCACCATCCAGCAGTTCAACGAGGCCGCGGGCGGACAGGTCGTGTTCCACCTGCATGTCCATGTCGTGCCGCGCCATGACGGCGTGGCGATGCGGCCTCATACCGGGGCGATGGAGAAGCCGGAGGTTCTGGTGGCGAATGCCGACAAGATCAGGGCTGCACTGAAGACGCTCTGAGCGGTGTGTTCACGCATCCAGCAGCCAGTAGGCGCCGGCAATCAGCGTCGCCTCGCCGGCCAGCACGGCCAGCAGCACGCGCCGTCGATCGAACAGCATGATGCCCAGCGTCACGGACAAGGCCCCGACGCGCAGCGCCAGCGGCACGGCCGCCAGCGCGCCCGGCGGCGCGACGATCAGCTTGGCCACGATGCCGGCCAGCAGCGCCGTCGCCACGGACCGCACCCATTCGAGCGCGGGGGAGTCGGGGTCGATGCGGCGCGAGAACGCCACCGCAAGCCAGCGCCAGATCTCGGTCGGCAGGACCGCGAACATCAGCAGGGCGAGATAGGGCCAGAGCGCGCCGTCCAGCCAGGCGATCGGGGGCGTGATCGCGGGGCTCATGCCGTCTTCTTCTTTGGCCGGAGCGAAAAAGCGATCGTGCCGGCGATCAGACCGGCGACGATCAGGTCGAAGCCTCCGCCGATGAAACGGTCGCAGATCGGCGCCAGCGCCAGACCCAGCACGACCGCCGTCACATCCGCGCGATGGCGCAGCCCGGCCGAGAGCGAAGCGAGGAAGAAGATCGGCGTCAGGCACATCAGCCCAGCGGCGAAGGGCACCGGCAGGGCGCCGACGAGATAATAGCCGAGGAAGGTGCCGATCGAGCTCATCGCCATGCAGGTGTTGGCGAAGCCGAGGAAATAGGCGACGCGCTGCGGCGGCGGCACATGCGGCAGCCGCCGCAACCCTTCCGTCCAGGCGGTGACCGCGACGTAGTGGGCGAGCAGGAGCTGCATGCCCACCCCCTGCCCCGGGCGCCGCAGCAGCGGCAGGATCGCCACCGTCATCGGCAGGAAGCGCAGCGAGGCGAAGCCGACCGCGATGGCGATCGCGCTCCAGGCCGCGCCGGCCGCGATCGAGGCGAAGAAGATCACCTGCGAGGGGCCGGCCCAGACCAGCATCGTCGAGAGCACGGCGACCTCGACGGGATAGCCGACGTCGCGCGCCAGCGAACCCACACCGATCAGTCCGAATCCGACGACCCAGGCCGGCAGGGACAAGGCGTCGCGCATGCCGGCCAGCGCCACGCGCGCCCAGCTCCAATCGGCCGATACGGTCATGAAGGCATCAACACGCTGAGGGTTCGGCCTCGAAACAGGTCAGACCCGGCCGCGGGACACGGCGAGCGACGGCCATCTTCACTAGCGCGCCAGGACGATCAGACCGAGCCCCGGCGACAGGAGGTCTGCCCTGCGCGGGCTGCAACGGGACTACCCTCTCGCCTACCGGCCGCCCTTGAAGACGATGCCGATGAGCTCGTTGCCGAAGTCGATCAGCTCCTTGGGGACACCGCCGACCGCCTTCACTGCGAGATAGATCCCGTAGATGAACGCCGGCACCAGGATCCAGCCGAGCACCTCCTCGAAGACCTTGCGGCGGCGGCGACGCCGGTCGCGCTTCTCGAACCAGCTCAGCTTCTGCCGGCGCGGCGGCGCCTGCTCCTGGGCAGGCTCCGCCGCATGGGCCAGGAGGGTATCGGTCTTTCGCCGGAAGAACACGCGCTCAAGCCTTCGTCAGGGGGACCTTGGGAACGGACCGGACCGGACGCTGCGCCTTGGGCGCCTCCGGCGCCGGGCCGCCGCCATCGCCCTTGCCGGGCTTGCCGCTGCCGGCAGCCCCGCGACGCGGAGCCGCCGGAGCCGGCTTGCTTGCGCTCGCCGCCTTGGCGCGCGGCTTGCGGTCGCGCTTTTCGGCTGCTGCGGCGACGTCCTTCTCCGGCTTGGGCTTGACCGGCCCTTCCGGGAATTCGAGGCCCAGCACCTTGATGCCGGTCTCCGACTGCACCACCACGACCTTGACGGCGCCGCCGTTCTTCAGGCGCCCGAACAGCACCTCGTCGGCCAGCGGCGTCTTGATGGTCGACTGGATCAGCCGCGCCATCGGCCTGGCGCCCATCGCCTCGTCATAGCCGTTCTCGACCAGCCATTCGCGCGCCTCGTCGGAGAGCTCGATGGTGACGTTGCGATCGGCGAGCTGCGCCTCGAGCTGGAGCACGAACTTGTCGACGACGCGGGCAACAACCGTCTTCGGCAGATGGCCGAAGGAGATCACCGAATCGAGCCGGTTGCGGAATTCGGGCGCAAACAGCTTGTTGATCGCCTCGGTGTCGTCGCCTTCGCGCTTCTGACGGGTGAAGCCATAGGCGTTGCGGGCCATGTCGGCGGCGCCGGCATTGGTGGTCATGATCAGGATGACGTTCCTGAAATCGACCTGCTTGCCGTTGTTGTCGGTCAGCTTGCCGTGATCCATGACCTGCAGGAGGATGTTGAACAGGTCGGGATGGGCCTTCTCGATCTCGTCGAGCAGCAGCACGCAATGTGGATGCTGGTCGATCTGGTCGGTCAGCAACCCGCCCTGGTCGAAGCCGACATAGCCCGGAGGCGCGCCGATCAGCCGCGAGACGGTGTGGCGCTCCATGTATTCGGACATGTCGAAGCGAACCAGCTCGACGCCGAGCGACAGGGAGAGCTGCCTTGCAACCTCGGTCTTGCCGACGCCGGTGGGCCCGGCGAAGAGATAGCAGCCGATCGGCTTCTCGCCGTCGCGCAGGCCGGCCCGCGCCAGCTTGATCGACGAGGACAGGGCCTCGATCGCCTTTTCCTGGCCGTAGACGCTGCGCTTCAGCGTGGTCTCGAGATGGCGCAGGACCTCGGCATCGTCCTTCGAGACCGTCTTGGCCGGGATGCGCGCCATCGTGGCGATCGCGGCCTCGATCTCCTTCACGCCGATCGTCTTCTTGCGCTTGCTCTCGACCACCAGCATCTGCGAGGCGCCGGTCTCGTCGATCACGTCGATCGCCTTGTCCGGCAGCTTGCGGTCATGGATGTAGCGCGCGGACAGTTCGACGGCGGCCTTGATCGCGTCGTTGGTGTAGCGCAGCTTGTGGAACTCCTCGAAATAGGGCTTCAGCCCCTTGAGGATTTCGATCGTGTCGGGAATCGAGGGCTCGCTGACGTCGATCTTCTGGAAGCGGCGCACCAGCGCCCGGTCCTTCTCGAAATACTGGCGGTATTCCTTGTAGGTCGTGGACCCGATGCAGCGCAGCCCGCCGGAGGCGAGCGCAGGCTTGAGCAGGTTCGAGGCGTCCATCGCCCCGCCCGAGGTTGCGCCGGCGCCGATCACCGTATGGATCTCGTCGATGAACATGATCGCCTTGGGGTGGGCCTCGATCTCCTTCATCACCTGCTTGAGGCGTTCCTCAAAATCGCCGCGATAGCGCGTGCCGGCCAGCAGGGTGCCCATGTCGAGCGAGAAGACCGTCGCGTCCTCCAGTACCTCGGGCACCTCGCCGCGGATGATCTTGAGCGCCAGGCCTTCCGCGATGGCGGTCTTGCCGACGCCGGGGTCGCCCACCAGAAGCGGGTTGTTCTTCTGCCTACGGCAGAGGATCTGGATGGTGCGCTGGACCTCGGCCTCGCGGCCGATCAGCGGGTCGATGCGGCCATCGCGCGCCTTGCGGTTGAGATTGACGCAATAAGCGTCGAGCGCGCTTTCCTTCTTTTTCTTGTCCTTGTCGGAGTCGTTACCCGGATCGGCGGCGCGGGAATCACGTTGCGCCTCCGGCTCCTCCTCGGCGCCACGGATCGGGCGTGGCTCGCTGGCGCCCGGGCGCTTGGCGATGCCGTGACTGATGTAGTTGACCGCGTCATAGCGGGTCATGTCCTGCTCCTGCAGGAAATAGGCGGCATGGCTCTCGCGCTCGGCGAACATGGCGACGAGCACATTGGCGCCGGTCACCTCCTCGCGCCCCGATGACTGGACATGGATGACCGCGCGCTGGATCACGCGCTGGAAACCGGCCGTCGGCTTCGAATCGTCGCGTCCGTCGGTGACCAGATTGGCAAGCTCGGCGTCGATATAGTCGACGAGGTTGCGCCGGAGCGTATCGAGATCGACGCTGCAGGCGCGCATGACGGCCGCCGCGTCCTGATCGTCGACGAGCGCCAGCAGCAGATGCTCCAGCGTGGCGTATTCGTGATGACGTTCGTTGGCGAGGGCCAGGGCCCGGTGAAGCGCCTGTTCGAGACTGCGCGAGAAACTCGGCACGGATTGCGCTCCTATTCCGATGTCAAAAGGGTGAGCGAACTCAGGACTCTTACTTTTTCTCCATCACGCATTGGAGCGGATGCATGTGCTTGCGCGCAAGGTCCATCACGAGCGTGACCTTGGTTTCAGCGACCTCGTAGGTGAACACGCCACATTCGCCGACGCCGTTCTGATGCACATGCATCATGATCTGCGTCGCGGCGGCGCGGTCCTTCTGGAAGAACCGCTCGAGCACGTGAACGACGAACTCCATGGGGGTGTAGTCGTCGTTGAGGAGGAGAACACGGTAGAGATTGGGCTTGCGGGTGCGGGTGCGGGTGAGGACTGCGGTTCCCGTGCCATCGCGGCCGCCATCGCTGGGCGGCGCGGCACGGCGCGGGCGATCGGCCATGGCCAGCGGTCGCGCGGCGACGACAGGGCGCGACAGGGGGGCAATCGCCATCCTGGCCTCATTCGTCTGCATCGTGGTCGCGGCCGTCGCTCTCAAGATCGTTCCTTGGTGTCCAGCCCGAGATAGTGCTTCGCAAACGAATTTACAGACCTCGTCGCCGCTTCGCCAGCCCGTTCGACACGATAAGGTCACACGGCGACGTCGCAGGCCCCGGGCGCCCATAGGTCAGCATCCTGCGCCGCGGCAATCGCGGGCGCAGCGGCTTGACCCGCCGCCCCCGCCGGACATAAGCCCGGCGCCTCACCTCCAGGGAGACGCCGTCCATGACCGCCAATGCCATCGTCACCATCGGCGCCGACCTCGCCTCCCCCGTGCGCTTCGGCAATGCGTTGCCACTTTCCGTGATCGCGGGGCCCTGCCAGATGGAGAGTCGCGACCACGCCCTGGAAATGGCGTTCGCGCTCAAGGAGATCGCCGAGTCGCTGGGAATCGGGCTTGTGTTCAAGACCTCCTTCGACAAGGCCAACCGGACCAGCGTCAGGGCTGAACGCGGCATGGGGCTGAAGGCGGCCCTGCCCGTCTTCGCCGAAATCCGGGAGCAGACCGGCCTGCCGGTCCTGACCGACGTGCATGAAGCCGACCAGTGCGCGGCGGTGGCAGAATGCGTCGATGTGCTGCAGATCCCGGCCTATCTCTGCCGCCAGACCGATCTGCTGGTGGCGGCCGCACGGACGGGGCGCGTCGTCAACGTCAAGAAGGGCCAGTTCCTGGCGCCGTGGGACATGGTCAATGTCGCGGCCAAGATCACCGAGAGCGGCAACCCCAACGTCATGCTGACCGAGCGGGGCGCCTCCTTCGGCTACAACACGCTCATCTCGGACATGCGGGCGCTGCCGATCATGGCCCAGACGATCGGCGCTCCCGTGATCTTCGACGCGACCCACTCCGTGCAGCAGCCCGGCGGCAAGGGCTCGTCCTCGGGCGGACAGCGCGAATTCGTGCCCGTGCTGGCGCGGGCCGCGGTCGCCGTGGGCGTTGCCGGCGTCTTCATCGAGACGCATGAAGACCCCGACAGCGCCCCCAGCGACGGGCCCAACATGGTGCCGCTCTCGGCTTTCCCTGCGCTGATCGCAGAGCTGCAAGGCTTTGATCGCCTTGCCAAAGCGCGGGCCAGGCCTACGCTGGCTTATGTCTGACACGCCTCCCCCGGCGCCGGTCTCCGCGCCGGCTCCCGTTTCGCTCGCCCCGCTCATTCTGGTTCTCGGAGCCTGCGGCTTCGCCTCGACCTTCACGATGCGGATCATCGATCCGCTGATCCCGACGCTGGCCGGCGAGTTCGGCCGCAGCGTTCAGCATATCGTGATGATGGTGACGGGGTTCTCGCTGTCCTACGCGCTGGGCCAGCCCTTCCTCGGCCCGCTCGCCGATGCGATCGGCAAGATCCGCACGATCCTGATCTGCCTTCTGGCTCTCGCGCTGTTCTCCTCGATCGCCGCCTTGTCCGGCAGTTTCGAGGTCATGGCCGTGGTGCGGGGCGTCACCGGCGTCGCGTCGGGCGGCATCATCCCGATCGCCATGGCTGCGATCGGAGACCGGGCGCCGATGCAGGAGCGCCAGATCGCGCTCGGCCGCTTCACGGTGCTGATGATCATCGGACAGATGTCGGGCTCGGCCTGCTCGGGGCTGATCGCGACGCATATCGGCTGGCGCGCCGCCTTTCTCTCGGCCGCGGTGATCGCGACGCTGGCGGCGATCCTCGTCGCGGTGGTGCTGAAGCCGCGCCGCAACGTCACGCGCCAGACATTGAGCCTCGCCGGGGCACTGGCCAATTACGGGATCGTCTTCTCGAATCCGAAGACCAGGCTGCTCTACGGCCTCGTGATCATCGAAGGCATCCTCCTGTTCGGGATTCCGGCCTATGTCGCCGCGATCCTGTTCGAGCGGTCCGGCGTGGGTCCGGCCCAGGCCGGCCTCGTGATCGCCGGCATGGGCTTCGGCTGCCTGGTCTATGGCCTGTCGACCCGGATCCTCGTCGAGCGGCTCGGGCCGAAGCTGATGACGCGCACCGGCGGTGTGATCTGCGCGCTCGGGCTCGCCCTGTTCGCCTTCCACTGGCCATGGTGGAGCGCGATCCCGCTCTTCGGTCTGCAGGGCTTCGGCTTCTTCCTGCTGCACGGCACCTTCCAGGCCCAGGCCACGGAACTCGCGCCGAGCGCGCGCGGCTCGGCGATGGCGCTGTTCGCCTGCTGCTTCTTCCTCGGCCAGGCGACGGGCCCGGTCGTGATGGGCCTCGCCATGCATGTGCTGGGAACCGGCTCCGCCATCGTCGCCTTCGCGGCGGCCATCGCGCTGTTCGGCTATGTCACGCCGCGCGTCATGCCGCTCGCCGGCAGCCGTACCTGACGAAATCGGGCGTCAGACCCGATCAACAGCCATGTTTCGAGAGTTGGCGGAACGGAATCTCAACATCTCTGCGTCATTGGCATGATCTCATGAGCAACTGAGTGCAGACGCGCCAGCACCGCATGCGGTGCGCGGCCGCTTCACCAAGAGAGATGCCGCGATGAGCCAGTCCTTGTCGGATTCGTTTTTTCGGCTTGCCCGCCGTTTCCGCAAAGAGGAAGCCGGCGCCACCGTCACGATGTTTGCGTTTGCAGGCGTCGCCCTGATCTGCATGGCCGGCGTGGTGGTCGATTACGGCCGCGTCAGCAAGGCCCACACCTCGCTTCAGGCCGCGACCGACGCCGCCGCGCTGGCGGCCGCCCGGCTGCCGAGCAAGGACACCGCCGCGATGCGGACCGCGGCGAACAACTTCTTCACCTCCAACACCACCGGCATCAACGGCAACAACATCCAGATCACGAAGTTCACCTTCGAGGAATCGACCGGCACGGTCGGTGTCGAGTCCAGCGGCGTGCTCGACACCTCGCTGATGTCGATCGTCGGCGTCAAGACGATGGGCTTCAGCTCCAAGTCCTCGGCGGTCAAGGAAGTGACCGGCACGGTCGAGATGGCGCTCGTGCTCGACAACACCTGGTCGATGTCCGAGAGCGCGGGCTCGGGCGGCTCGAAGATCAGCGTGCTGAAGACCGCCGCCAAGAGCCTGGTGGAAACCTTGCTCAAGGACAACGCTGCGAGCGTGAAGATCGGCATCGTGCCCTTCGCCGACTACGTCAATGTCGGCACGGGAAACCGTGGCGCGTCCTGGATCTCGGTCCCGGCCGACTATTCGACCACAAAGACGACAACGACGCCTGCGGTGCCGTACACCTGCACGACGGTCTCGACCAAGCAGGTCTGCTCGAAGGGGACGCCGAAGACCTGCACGTCCACCACGGATGGCGTTGTCACGACCTATGATTGCACGCCGAATGTCTGCACCACCGTGCCGGTGACGCCCTACCAGTCCTGCAGCGGCGGAACGCCCGAGAAAACCACGACGACGACGACCAACTACAAGTGGTATGGCTGCGTCTACAGCCGCAACTCCGGCACGACGCTGCTGATGCCCGACAAGACGACGTCGACGCTGTACAAGGGCTTCGTCGACACCAGCCAGAAATGCCTCCAGCCGATCGTGCCGCTGACCAACAACAAGACGACGCTGACGAGCGCGATCGACGGGCTGGTCGTTAATGTCGGCAGCTACAAGCCCTCAACCTTTATCCCCGACGGCCTGGTCTGGGGCGTCAACATGCTGTCGCCTGCCGCCCCGTTCTCGGAAGGCGCGGCCTACGACACCGCCAACAAGATGCCGCGCAAGGTGCTGGTGCTGATGACCGACGGCGACAACACGCTGGTCCTGAATTCCGGCGGCGACCATGGCGCTCTCAGCAGCAATGCGAGCACGCGCGCCACACAGAAGACCAAGGTCAACACCGACACGAGCAATGTCTGCGTTGAAGCCAAGGCGCAGAAGATCGAGGTTTTCACCATCGCCTTCGCGGTGACGGACGCCACCACCAAGACGATGCTGCAAGGCTGCGCCAGCGGCACCGACCATTATTACGACGCGACCAACTCGGCCGCGCTGGCCGCCGCCTTCCAGTCGATCGGCCAGTCTCTGACCAGCCTGCGCCTGTCGCACTGATCGCCGCCTGACCGGCCTCGCCTGCCCGGCGGGGCCGGTCAGCGCCCGCGATAGGGCGCGACGCCCTGGTCGGGCAGCCAGAGGCCCTTGGGCGGCTCGCCCGTCTGCCAGAACACGTCGATCGGGATGCCGCCTCGCGGATACCAGTAGCCGCCGATGCGGAACCATTCCGGCTCCAGCAAGCCGACCAGAGTCTTGCCTATGCCGACGGTGCAGTCCTCATGGAACGCGCCGTGATTGCGGAACGCGCCGAGATAGAGCTTCAGCGACTTGGATTCGACCAGCCACTGACCCGGCAGGTAGTCGATGACCAGGATCCCGAAATCGGGCTGGCCGGTGACCGGGCAGATCGAGGTGAATTCGGGACAGGTGAAGCGGGCGAGATAGTTCGTGCCGACATGCGGGTTGGGGACGCGGTCGAGGCGCGCCTGGTCGGGCGAGGCAGGCAGCTCGGCATGCTGCCCGAGTTGCAAGGTCGAGGCGTCGATCGACATCGGAAGGCTCCTGAGGTTTGGCGCCTTCTAGACCATCGCGCGCGACAGCGGGAGCCGATTTTCCTGTGCGACAGCGCCGCAGCCTGGGCGCGCGGTATCGCCGGTGACGCCGCGCATGCGAAGCCCGCCGACAAAAAACTCACGGTCCCCGGAACGCCATGGCGTCAATTTGAATCAAATCACGCCAAGCGATTAAACTGAAAGGATCGGTACTATCGTTCATAAGCGCTTGCAGTCGACGGATTTCACCGTCGTCTCGAAAGCAGCGCTTCCGTCAGCCATGATTATCGCGGGTATCTTGTTTCTCGCCGGTCTTCTGATCGGCCTCACCTATAGTTACCTTGCTATCATCGCAGCGAGCCTCATCGTGACGATCATTGTGATCCCGCTGTGGATCATCATCGGCGAAATCGGCTTCTTCAGCATTTTCATTTGGATCGGCTATCTCTTCGCGCTGCAGAGCGGGTTCCTCGTCGGCGCCTATGTCCGCACGCAGGACGACGCCTGATCACCAGAACCAGATCGTTCGGCCCGCCCACGCCGACAGTCCCACCCACCAGGCGATGGTGACGGCGACCGAGGCCAGCACAACCGCCAGAGGCGGGCGGCGGTGGGGGGGCATGATCTGGAACATGGTCGTCTCCCGATGGGACAGTCGGCTTCGATCGTCAACAGGATCGCAAAACACGGGCCGCATCCCGGCCACACCGAGGCAAAACAGGCACAGGACCCCTGCCGACTCCGCCCCAGTCTCCAGCATGATCGCGAATTGAGGCTTTGCGACCGCCGGAGCCTTGGCTAGAAGCGCGCGTAACACCCTTTCCTGCGCCCGCCACGGAGCTCTTCATGACCGCGATCATCGACATCATCGGCCGCCAGATCCTCGATTCGCGCGGCAACCCCACCGTCGAGGTCGACGTCGTGCTGGAGGACGGCTCGATGGGCCGCGCGGCGGTGCCGTCGGGCGCCTCCACTGGCAAGCATGAAGCCGTCGAACTGCGCGACGGTGACAAGAGCCGCTATCTCGGCAAGGGCGTGCTGAAGGCTGTCGAGGCCGTCAACGTCGCGATCGCCGAGCAGCTGGTCGCCATGGACGCCGAGGATCAGGTCGCCATCGACGAAGCGATGATCGAACTCGACGGCACGCCCAACAAGAGCAAGCTCGGCGCCAACGCCATCCTCGGCGTTTCGCTCGCCGTCGCCAAGGCCGCAGCCGAGACCGCCGGCCTGCCGCTCTACCGCTATGTCGGCGGAACCTCCGCCCGCGTCCTGCCGGTGCCGATGATGAACATCGTCAATGGCGGCGCCCATGCGGACAACCCGATCGACTTCCAGGAATTCATGATCATGCCGATCGGCGCCCCCTCCTTCTCGGAGGGGCTGCGGATGGGCTCGGAGATCTTCCACACGCTGAAGAAGAAGCTCCACGACGCCGGGCACAACACCAATGTGGGCGACGAGGGCGGATTTGCCCCCAACATCAAGTCGGCGGAAGCCGCGCTCGACTTCGTCATGCAGGCGATCGAGGCGGCAGGCTACAAGCCGGGCGAGGACATCGCACTGGCGCTCGACTGCGCCGCGACCGAGTTCTTCAAGGACGGGTCCTACGTCTACGAGGGCGAGCGCAAGAGCCGTGACCCCAAGGCGCAGGCCAAGTATCTCGCCAAGCTGGTCGGCAGCTACCCGATCGTCTCGATCGAGGACGGCATGTCCGAGGACGACTGGGAGGGCTGGAAGGCGCTGACCGATCTCGTCGGTTCGAAGTGCCAGCTCGTTGGTGACGACCTGTTCGTCACCAACGTCACGCGCCTGTCGCGCGGCATCAAGGAGAAGACGGCCAACTCGATCCTGGTCAAGGTCAACCAGATCGGCTCCCTGACCGAGACGCTCGCCGCCGTCGAGATGGCGCAGCGCGCCGGCTACACTGCGGTGATGTCGCACCGCTCGGGCGAGACCGAGGATTCGACCATCGCCGATCTCTCGGTCGCGACGAATTGCGGGCAGATCAAGACCGGTTCGCTGGCCCGTTCCGACCGGACCGCGAAGTACAACCAGCTCCTGCGCATCGAGGAAGAGCTCGGCGCCCAGGCGGTCTATGCCGGGCGCAGCGCGCTGAAGGCGCTGGCCTGATCCTCACAGGCGCGGCAGCAGGTCCGAGGCGCGCGACAGCGTCCAGGAGCCTGCCGCGCCGACGAGGCCGACGGCGCCCGACACCGCATCGCCGACGCGCGAGACGGGGCCGGGCAGGTTCACGCCGAGCAGGCGGCGCGGCATTGGCCCGGCCGTTACCCCGGCAACCGGCGCGCTTTCGGGACTGCGGATCGCGATCGGCGTGATCGGAAGCGGCGGTGCCGTGTCGGCCACGACGACGACCCGTTCGATGGCCGGCCGGCGGGGCGGAAGGGCCTGCGCCTGCTGGATCCTGGCCCGCGGCTCACTGGCGTTGGGCGGCCGGACAACGGGCGCCGCGGCCATCTCGACCGGCGGCTGCGTCCAGTCGAGCGCCATCGGCATGATGATCGCTGCCGGGCTGAAGAGCCCCTGGCCGTCGCGCGCCGGAACCGGGGCGTGGGCGCCGGCCGCATCCTGGTGACGCGCACGGATCTTGCCGTCCGAGGCGACCGGCGAGGTCCACGCCCCATCAGCCACCGAAGCGGGACCGGCCGACTCGGGCTCGCTGGCGAAAAGCACGTAGGAAACGCCGGCAGGCAGCGCGAGCACCGCGGCGGCGATGGCGGAGGCCGCAACCGAGACCGCCACCTGATTGCCGACGCCGCGCAGGAAACCGGCCGCAGCCGTAAAGACAGAACCCGTCATGTCCGAAGATCCTCCTTGAACGCCTTCAGGAGAACACCGGCGACCCGGCCCGAGAACGGCCGAAGCTGGGAGCAATTGCGGTTGTTTGTCTCGGATTGTTTCTGCTGGACGGCATGCGCGCGGATGCTGCATCCGCGAAGATGACGCGCAGGCGCCATGCACGGGCCTCGCTAACGCCGCCCGGCCATCCGCGCGATACCATCTCCATGGATCAGCCATCGCCCCTCTCCGAAGCCAACTCCATTCGCGACAGGCGGCTGTGGCGGCTGGCCTTCGCCGGCATGGTGCTGGCCATGCTGATCTTCGGCGCGAATTTCGTGATCAGCCGCCATGCCGTGCTCAACGGCCTGACCTCGCACGATCTTCTGGCGATGCGCTTCGGCATCGCGGGGCTGCTGCTTCTGCCGGGATTCCTCGCCAATGGCGTCAAGACCTGCGGCGGCGTCGGCTGGGGACGCGGCACGCTGCTGGCCATCATGAGCGGCTTTCCGATGAGCTACCTGCTCCTGACCGGTGTGACCTACGCGCCGGCCGCCCATGGCGCGACGATCGGGCCCGGGCTGGTGACGGTCATCAGCATCATCGGCAGCGTCGTGCTGTTCGGGGCGGTGATCACCCGCCAGTTGGTCGTCGGCATCGTGGCGGTGCTGCTCGGGCTGGTCAGCCTCGGCATCGCCGGCACGACGCATACCAATCCGTCGATCCTGTTCGGCGATCTCTGCTTCGTCGGCGTCGGGCTGATCTGGGGCATGTATCCGCTGCTGGTGCAGCTCTGGCGGCTCGACGCGCTAAAGGTGACGAGCGTCGTCGCCGTGCTGTCGATGCTCTACCTGCCCTTCTACGCGCTGTTCTTCTTCCGCGGCTTCGACGTGGCACCCTGGTGGGTCATCGTCCTGCACGGCATCAACCAGGGCGTGCTGAACGTCATCCTGGGGCTTTGGCTGTGGAGCCTGGCGGCGCGCCGCCTCGGACCGGCCGTGGCGGGGCGCTTTCCGCCGACCATCCCGGTGATCGGGACGCTGCTGGCGATCCCGGTCCTTGGCGAAATCCCGTCCGGCCTGCAGGTGGCCGGGATCGGCCTGATCATCGGCGGGCTCTTCGTGGCCTCCTGGCGACGTTCAGCGCGCAGCCCGGCTTAGGCGCATCAGCGCAAGGTTCCAGCCGATGCAGATCGCCAAAGCCAGGCTCAATGCCCCGGCCGAGCCGAGCGGGATCGCCGCCGAATGGAGGGAGGCCAGCGCCAGCCCGAAACCGATGAGGGCGAGCGCGCCATTGGCGATGACGGCCGCCGTCGCAGGGCCGCCGATCCGGGGCTGGAGCATCGCCATCATGCTGGTGAGAACGACCGGCAGCGTCGCCAGCGATCCCGACCAACTCGGCCCGACATAGGCGCTGAGCGTCGTCACCGTCCCCGCCAGCGTCGCCACGAAGGTCGCGCGCATCGGGATCAGGTACCATGGCCGTGCCGGCGGATTTTTGGGCCTCGCTGCGAGATAAGGCCGGAACAGCAGGTGCAGGCCGCCATAGATGACGATCGTGGCTGCAACCATGATCGCGAAGGACGGCTCGAGCCAGCGCAGGAGGAGGAGCGTCGCACCCCAGGCGGCGAGCGCCGCCGCGACACACAGCAGCGTGCCATAGCGCTGCGCCAGCAGCACATAGGCTAGGCTCAGGCCGGCATTGGCGAGGTTCGAGGCCATGCCGCCGAGCGCGCCCTGCGCAATGAAAGCCGGATCGTGCTCGAGCGCGAGAAAGACGAAGACCGGGCCCGCCGAGATCGGCAGCGTCGCGATCATCGCCGCGATCATCGGGCCGCTGCGCTCGGCCAGCAGCGAGCAGCCGACGACGACCGCAGCCGCCGTCGCCATCTTCAGCGCCAGCATGAGGAGCCAGGGGTCGATCATGCGGAGAGGTCGGTCACGGCGTGGCCTGGGGTTCGCCCCTGGCCCAGTCTTCCTTTGTCTGCGCGACGAAGTCTTCGAGCCGCCTTGCCGCGATCGCCGCGCGCAGGCCCGCCATCAGCTCCTGATAATAGGCCAGGTTGATCCAGGTCAGCAGCATCTTGCCGAGCATCTCCTCGGCCTTGACGAGGTGGTGGAGATAGGCACGCGACCAGCCATTGGCGGCCGGGCAGGCGGAGCCCTCGTCGACCGGACGGGGATCGTCGGCGTGCTTGGCGTTCTTCAGATTCATCCGGCCGAAGCGTGTGAAGATCTGGCCGTGGCGGCCAGCCCGGGTCGGCATCACGCAGTCGAACATGTCGATGCCGCGGCAGACCGCCTGGACGATGTCGTCGGGCGTGCCGACGCCCATCAGATAGCGCGGCTTGGCCTGGGGAAGATGCGGCTCGACCGTCTCGATCATCGCCAGCATCACGTCCTGCGGTTCGCCGACCGCCAGACCGCCGACGGCATAGCCCTTCAGATCCATGGCAACGAGTTCGCGCGCGCTCTCGACGCGCAGATGCGGCACCGAGCCGCCCTGCACGATGCCGAAGAGCGCCCGGCCCGGATGGTGGCCGAAGGCCTCCTTGCAGCGCTGCGCCCAGCGCAGCGACAGCCGCATCGCCTTTGCGGCGACAGCGTCCTCGCAGGGCAGCGAGACGCATTCGTCGAGCTGCATGACGATGTCGGAGCCGAGCAGGTTCTGGATCTCGACCGAGCGCTCGGGGGTGAGCATGTGCTTCGAGCCGTCGATATGGGAGCGGAAGGTGACGCCCTCCTCCGTCAGCTTGCGCAGATTGGCGAGCGACATCACCTGGAAGCCGCCGGAATCGGTCAGGATCGGGTGCGGCCAGTTCATGAAGCGGTGCAGGCCGCCCAGCCCGGCGACCCGCTCGGCGCCCGGCCGCAGCATCAGGTGATAGGTGTTGCCGAGCACGACATCGGCGCCGAGCGCCCTGACCTGGTCAGGATACATGCCCTTGACGGTCGCCGCCGTCCCCACCGGCATGAAGGCCGGCGTGCGGATGACGCCGCGCGGCATGACGATCTCGCCCGTCCGGGCGGCGCCGTCGCAGGCGTGGAGGTGGAAGGTGAAGTCGGTCGCAGGAGCGGGAGCGGCCGGCGCGGGCGGGGGCGATGCGGTCATGGGCCGCGAGGTAGAGCAGCGCGCGCGATTAGGGAAGAGCGGTTGCAGCTCAAACGTCATGCTCGGGCTTGACCCGAGCATCTCGACCCGCAGCAGGCACCAGAGCTCGATTCTTCCGGAGGTTCTCGGGTCCGCTTCGCGGCCCGAGAACGACGCGTTCCGACCTCACGCCTTCGCCAACGCCGCCGCATAGATCTCCGGCTTGAAGCCGACGATCGTCCGGTCGCCGAGGTCGAGCACCGGACGCTTGATCATCGACGGCTGCGCCAGCATTAGGGCGATCGCCCTGTCGGCTTCGAGGCCCTGCCTGTCGGCCTCCGGCACGGCGCGGAATGTGGTGCCGGCGCGGTTCAGCACCGTCTCCCAGCCATGCTCGGCGACCCAGCGCTCCAGCGAGGCGCGGTCGACCCCGCTCGCCTTGTAGTCATGGAAGGCGTAGGCGACGCCCTGCCCGTCGAGCCAGGAGCGTGCCTTCTTCATCGTGTCGCAATTCTTGATGCCGTAGATGGTGATCATGCCCGTGTCCGTTGGCGAGGATTCGACGGCCGGCCGGCCGTGACGGAGCCCGCGCCCGGCATCCGCCCCACGGCCCGTGGAGAATTCGCATGGCGAAGGTCGAGATGGCTGATACCACGCCGGCGGGCGCGCCGCCCATCGCCCTGCCGCATCGGCGCTGGAGGGCCCATCCGCGCCCCGGAATCGACTTCCCCGACATCAACACCGTGGCGGAAGATGCAAGCGTCTTCCAGCGCGCGCTCGCCGATCTGACGGGCGCGCTGCGCGGCGACACCGACATCGTCGCCGGGATCGATCTCGGCGGCGCGGCGCTGGCGGGCGCGATCGCCGGCGCGTGCGGCCTCGGTTTCATGCATGTCCGGAAGGTGGGCTCGATGCGGACCGACATTGTCCGCAGCGTCGTCGCCAGCCACGAAATCGGGCATGGGCTGGCCCTGACGAAAGGCATGAACATCAGCGGCCGCCGGATCGCCCTCGTCGACGATTGCCTGCTCAGCGGAGCGACGGCGCTGGCCGCCGCGCGGCTGCTGCGGGATCTCGGCGCGATCTGCGACCAGGCGCTGTTTGCCTTCGAGATCGAGGGACTGGGCGGCCGCACTGTCCTCGCTCAGGCGGGCATCGAGACGCATGCGGTGGCGATCGTGCCGCCGCAGGCGCCCTGCTCCGCCTGAATGTGCCTCAAGGCCGCTTTGGGCTGTCGAGCCCGCGCTGCACGGCCGGCCGCGCCAGGCCGCGCTCCAGCCAGGCGGGCACGGCCGTCAGGCTCGCATAATCGACGAGCCCGCCCGCATCGTAGATACCGACGAGGTTGCGCACCCAGCCGAGCAAGGCAATGTCGGCGATGGTGTAGTCGGCGCCCATGATCCAGTCGCGGCCGGTCAGCCGCGTCTCCAGCACGCCGAGCAGGCGCTTGCTCTCGGCGGCGTAGCGGTCGCGCGGACGCTTGTCGTCATAGTCCTTGCCGGCGAATTTATAGAAGAAGCCGAGCTGACCGAACATCGGGCCGACGGCGGCCATCTGGAACATCACCCACTGGATCGTTTCATAGCGGGCGGCGGGATCGGCGGGCAGCAGCTTGCCGGTCTTCTCGGCGAGATAGATCAGGATCGCGCCGGACTCCCACAGGGCGAAGGGCTTTCCGCCGGGACCGTCGGGATCGATGATCGCGGGGATCTTGCCGTTCGGGTTGAGCGAGAGGAATTCCGGGCCCCAGGTCTCGTTCTGGCCGATATTGATGGTGTGCGGCTCGTAGGGCAGGCCGAGCTCTTCCAGCGCGATCGACACTTTCACGCCGTTGGGCGTCGGCAGCGAATAGAGCTGGATGCGGTCGGGGTGCTGCGCCGGCCAGCGCTGCGTGATCGGGAAAGCGGAGAGGTCTGCCATGGCGGGCTCCAGCATCGTCGGGCGCCCCGGGCGGGCGCTGGTCGGACGGGACGATAATCGCCCTGCCCTTCCGTGCAACCGCGGCCGCACCGCATCTCGCGCATCGGGGCCGCGCAGTCAGCGCGGGGCTGATTCCGACAGCGCGGGTTCCGGTGCAGTCCCGCTCTGAGGCTGATCGGCGAGGAAGGTAGCGATCGCGTCCTGCAGTAGCGCCTCCAGCGAGGGGCCAGCGTCCTCGCAGACGATCGGGCGCAGGCGCGTCTCGACCAGCGCGAGATGGTTGCTCATGGCCTTGACAGCCTTGCTGCGTTCCCCCGACGCCAGCGCCTTGAAGATCAGACGGTGCTCGTCGCAGCCGCAGGCCGAGCCGGCGCTGGTCTCGTAGCGTTTCACCAGCATGATCGTCCGGCCGATCAGCTCCTGCGCCTGGCGCTGGATGATCGGGTTGCCGACCATCTCGGCCAGAAGGAAATGGAATTCGGCCGAGAGCTTCAGCCAGGTCGGCTGGTCGCCGCGCCGCAGCGCATCGGCTTCCGCATCGACGTGCTCGCGCAGGCGCACGATCTGCGTTTCCGTCAGATTGTCGGACAGATGCGCGACCATGCCGCTTTCGAGGATGCGACGCGCCTCATAGACGATGCGGCCCTCGCGCAGATCAGGCTCGATGGTGAAGGCGCCGCGATTCCTGACGATTTCGAGCAGGCGTTCATGGCCGAGCCGGTGCAGCACCTTGCGAACGCGCTCGCGGCTGACGCCGAAGATCTCGGCCAAGCGATGCTCGCCGAGCTTCGTCCCGCCCGGCAGGTTGCCCGCCATCAGGAAGCGGCAGAGGATCGCGTGGATCGTCGCTTCGTTCATGCCGCCCGTCTCGACATCACTGCTCCGCCTGCGAACCAAGCGTCCGCGTCACCGCCATCCTAGCACCAGGGAAGCCGAATTTTATGCACATTCGGGAAGCGATTGTGCACAAAAATCACGCGACTGCTTGTCGTATAACCGCCAACACACGCTCGGAGAAAGATTCTGCCTTCGCACTCAATCCATTGATTTATCGCCATTTTCTCATGCTCAGGCGTCCCGCTCCGGTCGTGGCACGGCGGTTGCTAACCTCTCCCCATGTCCGCGCCGACGGGGAGCGCGCCGCCTTTCGAAAGGTCCGATCATGGATATGCTGTCCGCAGGCAAGCCGAACCGCCGCACGCTCCTCAAGGCGGGCCTGGGCGCCACGGCGCTGATCGCCGCCCCGTCCGTGCTGCAGGCCCAGACGAAGGAACTCGTCGTCGGCGGCGCCGCCGGGCACAAGCCCTGGGTCGAGCAGACCGTCGTGCCGATGTTCGAGAAGAAGTATAACTGCAAGGTGATCTTCGAGGGCACCCGCTCGCTGGTGAACCTCGAGAAGATGCAGAAGAACAAGGACAAGCCCTACATGTCCGTCGTCCAGATGGACGATCCGGTCATGATCCTGGCGGTCAAGGAGGGGCTGCTGGAGCCGCTCACCGCGGCCAAGGCGCCGAACATGGCCGATCTCCTGCCGGGCTCGACCCATATGGACGGGATGTGGGCCAATTATCTGCAGCCCTGGCTTGGCGTCGCCTACAGCAAGACCGCGATGAAGACCCCGCCCTCCTCCTGGGCCGAGATGTTCGAGCCGAAATACAAGGGCCGCATCGTCATCCCCTCGCTGCAGAATACGGAAGGCCTGCCCTCGCTCTTCGTCGCCGGGCTGCTAGCCGGTGGCACCATGGAGAGCGTGCAGAAGGACACCGATGCCGGCTTCAAGAAGCTCGCCTCGCTGAAGCCCAACCTGCTGACGATCTACACGCAGCAGCCGCAGGCCTTCAATCTGCTGGAGCAGGGCGAGGCCTGGATGATTGGGCCGGCGATGTCCTCCTACGCACTGGAGCGCAAGGCGGCCGGCGCGCCGATCGACCTCGCCGCGCCCAAGGAAGGCGTCTTCGCCATGCCGTCGGGCATCGCCGTGATCAAGGGCGCGCCGCATCAGGAGCTCGCCTTTGCCTATGTCAACGAGCTCTTGGGCGCCGAGCTGCAGAACAAGCTGGCCGGGCCGACCTTCTCGATCGGCACCAACAAGGCCGTGCCGAAGCCCGAGGGCCTCGGCGCCGACGTGAAGATCCACCAGATCGACTGGGCCAATGTCGCCGCCCAGCGCAATGACTGGATCAAGCGCTGGGATCGCGAGATGGCGATCTGAGCATGAGCCAGGGTTTCCTGTCTGTCGCGGGAGCGGCCAAGACCTTCGGCGCCGCCACCGTCCTCGATGGCGTCGACCTCTCGATGGCCCGCGGCGAGTTCGTCTCGCTGCTGGGCCCCTCGGGCTGCGGCAAGACCACGCTGCTGCGGATCGTGGCCGGGCTGATGCGGCCCGATCAGGGCCGCGTCGCGCTCGACGGGCAGGACATTACCCGGCTGCCGCCGCACCGGCGCGACGTCAGCGTCGTGTTCCAGAGCTATGCGCTGTTTCCGCATCTGAGCGTGGCGGAAAACGTCGCTTTCGGGTTGAAGGCGCGCGGCGCGCCCCCAAGCGAGATCGCGCCCGCGGTCACGCGCTTTCTCGACCTCGTACAGATGGGGGCCTATGCCGACCGCTCGATCAAGGCGCTCTCGGGCGGCCAGCAGCAGCGCGTCGCCGTGGCACGCGCGCTCGTCGTCGGGCCCAAGCTGCTGCTGCTCGACGAGCCCTTCTCCGCCCTCGACCGCAAGCTGCGCGAGACCATGCAGATCGACCTGAAGCGCCTGCTGCGCGAGGTCGGCACCACCGCGATCTTCGTCACGCATGACCAGGACGAGGCGCTGACCATGTCGGACCGGATCGCGGTGATGTATCGCGGCCGGATCGAGCAACTCGATACGCCGGCCGCGATCTATGCACGGCCGGCGACGCCCTTCGCGCTCGGCTTCGTCGGGCTGTCGACACGGTTGCCCGGCACCGTGACCGACTCCACCGACGGCATCGTCACGGTGGCGACGCAGGCCGGCCCGTTGCGCGGCCCGGGCAACTTCCTGCCCGGCAGCCCGGTCCTGCTCGGCGTCCGGCCGGAGCGCATCGCGCTCGACCATGGCGGCGCCAACCGGATCGAGGCCCCGCTCACGGATGCCGCCTTCCAGGGCGCGCGGGTGCAACTGCATTTCCAGGCCCCGGCCAATGCGCAGATCCTGGTCGAGACGCCGTCCCTGCCGGCCGCGGCGGGTCCCGGGACGCCGCTGAAGATGTCCTGGGCGATCGACGATACGCTGGTCTACCCCGCGCCGGTGGCCGCGCCATGACATCAAGCCGCCGTCTCGACCCTGTCATCCTGCTGGCGCTGCCGGCGGTGCTCTATCTCGGCATCGTTTATGGCGTGCCGCTGCTCGTGCTGCTCGGCCGCAGCATCATGGTCGGCGGGGTGCCCTCGCTGGCGCCTTTCATCGGGTTCCTCTCCGATCCCTTCAGCTGGACCGTGATCGGCAACACGCTGCGCATCGCCATTCTCGTGACACTGGTGTGCCTGCTGATCGGCTATCCGACAGCGCTGGCGCTGGCGCGGGCGAGCGGGCTGGCGCAGGCGCTGATCCTGGTCGCGATCATCCTGCCGCTCTCGGTCGGGGTCGTGGTCAAGGCCTTCGCCTGGCAGATCGTGCTGCGGCGCGACGGCGTGGTCTCCCAGCTCATGACCGGGCTGGGCTTGTGGAGCGAGCCGCAGCGCCTGCTCTTCACGGAAGCCGGGCTCGTGATCGGCGCGGCGAACGTCTTCGTACCCTTCATGATCCTGCCAATCTATTCGGTGCTGAAGCTGGTCGATCCGCGGCTCGGCGAAGCGGCGGCGACGCTTGGCGCCTCGCCGCTCTACCGCTTCTTCAAGGTCGCCCTGCCCCTCTCGCTGCCGGGCATCGTCACCGGGATCGCCTTCGTGTTCTCGATGGCGGCCTCGATGTATGTCATCCCCAACCTGCTGATCGGCGACCGTTTCCAGACGCTGGCGACGCTGACGGGCCGCTCCTTCCTGTTCATGCGCAACGAGCAGCTGGGCTCGACGACGGCGGTCGTCCTGCTCGTGCTGACGGTTGCAGTCGTGGTCGGCAGCGCCGCACTGTCGAAGCGGCTGGGAGGTGCCTCGTGACGGCCATCGAGCGCATCGCCTCGGCCGTCGTCTGGGCGCTGGCCGCCTTCACTGTGGTCTTCCTGCTGACGCCGCTCGTCGTCACCGTGCTGGTGTCGTTCGGCTCCAGCGCCGTCTTCACGCTGCCGGCGCCCAGTTGGTCGCTGCGCTGGTACCAGGCGCTCGGCCGCTCGCGCGAACTCTGGCCGGTGGTCGCGGCCTCGGTCCAGCTCGCGGCGCTCTCGACGGCGATCGCGCTCGGGCTCGGCACGCTCTGCGCCATCGGCCTGCTGCGCAGCCAGTTCAAGGCGCGCGACGCCATCGTCACCTTCCTCGTCTCGCCTTTGATGCTGCCGGGCCTCGTCATCGGCATCGCGATGCTGGAGACGTTCCGCGCGGCGGGCCTGCGCGACGTGTGGGCCAGCCTGATCCTGGCCCATGTCGTGATCACGCTGCCTTACGTGGTGCGCACCGTTTATGCGGCGCTGTCGCTGTTCGACTTCACGCTGATCGACGCCGCGCGCACGCTCGGCCTCTCCTATCCGAAAGCCGTGCTGAAGGTGCTGGTGCCCTCGCTGGCGCCGGCCTTCCTGACCTCGGGGATGTTCGCTTTCCTGGCGTCGATGGACAATTATCCGATCTCGATCTTCTTCACTGACGCCTGGACCAAGACCTTGCCCATCCAGATGCTGCAATATGTCGAGGAGAGCCCCGATCCGACGATCGCGGCGATCTCCGCCCTGCTGATCCTGCTCGCAGCGGCCGTGCTCGTCATCGGCGACCGGCTGGTGGGCCTGCGCCGGATGGCCGATCTCTGATGGCGGCTCCCGTGAGCGACCGCGATTTCCGCGGCTATGGCGGCAATCCGCCGGCAATCCGCTGGCCGAACGATGCACGGCTCGCCGTCTCCGTCGTGGTCAATGTCGAGGAGGGCGCGGAGCTCTCGATCGGCCAGGGCGACGAGCGCAACGAGAGCGTCTACGAGGTGGTCGAGGAGATCACCGGCGTGCGCGATCTCTGCATGGAATCGCATTTCGAATATGGTCCGCGCGCCGGCTGGCCGCGCATCCGCGCGCTGCTGAAGCAGTACGGCGTGGCGGCGACGCTGAACGCCAATGGCCGCGCCGTCGCGCTCTCGCCCTGGCTGGTGCAGGAGGCGGTGGCCGACGGGCACGAGGTCGCCGCTCATGGCTGGCGCTGGGAGCGGCACGCCCATATGGACGAGGCGCAGGAGCGCGAGGCGATCGCGCGTGCGGTTGCAGCGATCACGCAAGCCGCCGGCACGCCGCCGGTCGGCTGGCACACACGCTCGGCGACCTCGCTCAACACCCGCCGGCTGCTCCGAGAGCATGGCGGCTTCCTTTATGATTCCAACGCCTACAATGACGACCTTCCCTTTCTGGTCGATGTCGAAGGGGCTGAGCATCTGGTGCTGCCCTATGCCTTCGACACCAACGACATGCGCTTCCAGCGCGGCGGCGGCTTCGTCTTCGGCGATGATTTCGCGCGCTACTGCATCGACGCCTTCGACCGGCTCTACGAAGAGGGCGGCACGGCGCCGCGGATGATGTCGGTCGGGCTGCACCTGCGCATCATCGGCAGGCCCGGACGGATCGGCGGGCTGGAGCGCTTCCTGGCGCATGCGGCCTCGAAGCCAGGCGTCTGGTTCGCGCGGCGCGACGCGATCGCGCGGCACTGGCTGGCGAAGCTAGGGACAGAGTGAGTTTTCGAGCCCCTCGTCATAGGCGGGCATAGAACGAGCCCTCATCCTGAGGAGCGCTCCGCAGGAGCGCGTCTCGAAGGACTCCAGAAGGTTCGGGAGATAGCTGGAGCATCCTTCGAGACGCCGCGTGCCGCGGCTCCTCAGGATGAGGGCTTGCTAGGTGACGACGCCATCGGGGATTTTGAGTGATGACCCACCGCGACCTCGAAGGCTATGCCGGCAACTGGCCGGATTTCTCCTGGCCCAATGGCCAGCGGCTCGCCGTCTCCGTCGTGATCAATTTCGAGGAGGGCGCGGAGCTCCAGGTCGGCGACGGCGATGCGCGCTCGGAGAGCATGGGCGAGGTGATCAGCGTCGTTCCTGCCGGCAAGCGCGACCAGGGCCAGGAGCAAATCTTCGGCTATGGCACGCGCGCGGGGCTGTGGCGCATGCTCGACGCGCTCGACGACAGCGCCATCCGCTCGACGATCTTCTTCTGCGGGCGGGCCGTCGAACGCTCGCCGGCGCTGGCGAAGGCGGTGGTGGCGCGAGGCCATGAGCCGGCCGTGCATGGCTGGCGCTGGCGGCCCCATGCCGATTACGAGACGGCCGAGGCGGAGGCTGCCGACATCGACGCCTGCGTCGCCACCATCACGGCCGCGACCGGCGTCGCGCCCGTCGGATTCTTCTGCCGCGGCGGAGAGAGCCCCTGGACGCGGGAGCTTCTGGTGCAGCGCGGCTTTCTCTACACCTCCAACGGCTTCGACGACGACCTGCCCTATTGGGATCGCGCACCGGGGCGCCCGCCTTTGCTCGTCGTCCCCTATGCGCTCGACAGCAACGACATGAAGTTCTTCCATCCCAACGGCTTTGTCCGGGCCAGCGAGATGGTGGACTATGTGACGGACGCGCTCGACGTGCTCGAGGCGGAGGCCGTACGCGGCCTGCCCCGCCTGCTCAATCTCGGCTTCCACTTACGCATCGTCGGACGCCCGGGCCGCTTTGCCGCTTTTCGCGACATCATGAACCTGCTGGCGGCCCGGCGCGACCGTCTCTGGATCGCCCACCGCGCCGAGATCGCGCGGGCCTTCATCGCCGCCGTGCCGGAGAGCCCCTAATGCGCCTGCTCCTGATCAACCCCAACACCAATGCCGGCACCACCAACATGATGCGCGCGATCGCGCAGGCCGCGGCGCCGGCCGGCACGGTCATCGACGCGATGAGCGCGCCCTATGGCGTGCCGCTGATCACCAATGAGGAGGCGCTGACGCAATCGGCCAAGGCGGTGCAGGCGCTGACGGGGACGATCGCCACGACGCCGCCTGACGGCGTCATCATCGCGGCCTTCGGCGATCCCGGGCTGGCGGCGCTTCGCTTGCGTCTGTCCTGCCCGGTCACCGGCATCGCCGAGGCCGGCATGGCGGAGGCCGGAACGGGCCGGCGGCCCTTCGCGGTGGTGACGACGACGCCCGATCTCGTCTCCTCGATCACCGGGCTCGCACAGGCCTATGGGCATGAAAAAACGTTTCGGGGCGTCGCCCTGACCAAGGGCGACGTCCACGCGATCATGGCCGATCACGCCACGCTGGTGGAGGCGCTGGCCGAAGCCTGCGCAGAGGCGATCGAGACGATGGGCGCGCAGGCGCTGGTGATCGGCGGCGGGCCGCTCGGCCAAGCCGCGCAATCGCTCTCGCTGCGTTTCTCAGTGCCGGTCATCGCGCCGATCCCCGCGGCGGTGCGGCTGGCGCAGAAGCGGGTTTCGCGGGGGTATTGAGCGTCATCCCAGTTGGCGGCCGAACCTCTGCCGTCATTCCGGGGCTTCGCGGCAGCGAAGAGCCCGGAACCGAGAACCGATGCCGCCGGGTGTGAGGACAAAGCACTCGCGCTCGTCCATGAGAGGTCATCGGTTCTGGGTTTCAGGCTCAGGCCTTCGGCCTGCCCCGGAATGACAGCCTGATACCAGGCCACATGGCCATTTTCGACGTCACCCTCAGAACCGCCCGCTCGGGCGATAGAAGGGCTCGTCGCCCAGCCCGTCGAGATAGCCGTCATAGAAGCGCCGGACATGCGGCAGCAGCGCCTGCGACAGGGCGATGCGGTCGTGTTCGGCTTGCGTCTTCGGCTTCGCCAGCGCCTCGGCGAGGCCGGCCAGAACGGCGTCGCGGTCTAGCCTCGTGAACCGGCGATCGCGGTAGACGAATTCGCCTGCGATCATGACGCTGTGGACCGCCTTCGCCTTTGCGCGCTGGACCAGCACCTCGACAAAGCCCAGTCCCTCGTCCTGATAGGGATAGGTCACCGCCGGCCAGTCGAACATCACGAGGTCCGCCGCCATGCCAGGCTCCAGACGGCCGATGCGGCCGGCGAAAGGCGTCGTGCGCGCGCCGCCTTCGGTCGCCATGCGCAGCACCTGCGCCGATGACGGATGGGGGCCGTCGATGCCCGGCTCGCGATGGGCGCGCAGGACGAGCCGCATCTCCTGCAACATGTCGCGGTCGTCGTTGATGCCGGCCTCGTCGATACCGATGGCGACGGGAATGCCGCGGGCGAGGAAGCGGTTGACCGGTGCGACGCCGCTCTTCAAGCGGAAATTCGAGCTGCAATTGTGGCAGATGCAGACGCCGCGCTCGGCGGCGAGTTCGATATCGGCCTCGCTCATCCAGACGCCGTGGCCGATGGTGAAATGCGGGCCGAGCAGGCCGAGGCGGTCGAGATGGGCGAGCGCCGAGCCGCCCGTGCGCTTGCGGGCATAGGCCTTCTGATAGGGCGTCTCCAGCACATGCATATGGACCGGGAGGCCGGTGCGGCGCTGCAACTCGCCGGTGACGTCGAGGGCCTCCTCCGAGAGCCAATGCAAATTGGCGGGCGCGATCTGGATGCGGATGCGGTCACCCTCACCATGGCGCGCCAGCAATTCATCGAAGACCGCGACCTGATCGGCGAGCGGCACCGTGAAGCGCTGGAAGAAGGCGCTCGCCGCCGGGCGCAGTTCCTCGGGCAGGCGGGCGACGAAGTCCTGGTCGGCCTCGTAGACGAGCCGGTTCTGGTCGCGCAGCGCCATCGAATAGGAGGCGCGCATGCCGACGTCGCGATAGGCACTGATAACCTTCTCGGCGGCGGCGAGAATGTCAGCAGGCGTTCCCGGCGCGCGGCTGTGGAGGTGCTGCACGGTGGTGATGCCGCTCTCGATCATCTCGAAGGCCGAGAACAGCGTGTCGGCATAGAGATCGACGTCGCGCAGCGCGATGCGGCTGGCGAACCAGAGTTCCAGCGGGTGGTCGGGCGAACCGAGCTGGAGCGGCGTCAGGCCGACATGGTGGTGGGAATTGACGAAGCCCGGCGTGATCGCGAAGTCGCGGCCGCCGGTCACGTTAGCTTCGGGATAGGCCGCCTTCAGCTCGGCGAGCGGCCCAGTCGCGACGATCGTTCCCGCCTCGCAGGCGACGCCGGCATCCTGCAGCAGGACCGGCTCGCCAGCGGCATCGAAGCCGGTGAGGAGCGTGCCGCCCCAGATGATCTGCGTCGCCATTCCTATTCGTCCAGCAGCCGCAGCCGCGTCAGGCGGCTCGGATTGCTCTCGGCCAGCAGGATGTCGCCGCCCGGCATGCCGTAGATGCCATGCGCGCCGTTGAGGAAGGGTCGGCAGCGGCCGAGCCGCTCGCCGCGCGGGCCGATTTTCTGCAGGGTCGGCTGCGTGTCGGTAACATAGGTGTTGCCGTCCTCGTCGCCCCAGATCGCGACGGGGTCGCGAAAATGGCTCCAGGTCGCGAGATGCTCGCCATTGCGGTCGAAGACCTGCACGCGGTTGTGCGTGCGGTCGACGACGACGACGCGGCCATCGGCATGGGTCCAGAGCGCATGCGGCCAGCCAAACTGGCCCTCGCCCGCGCCATGCTCACCCCAGCTCTGGAGATGCACGCCATAGGCCGAAAAGCGGTGGATGCGGCTCGCGGCATAGCCATCGGCGACATAGATGTCGCCCCAGGCCGAGACATGCACGTCGGTCGGGTGGTTGAAGGGCGAAAGCGGCTCGCCGCGCTGGCCGAGGCCGCCGAGGCGTTCACCTGCCGCCGAGCAGATGACGATCTCATGCATGTCACGATCGACGCAGAGGAGACGCCCCTGCGCATCGACGGTCAGCATGTGGGAATCGGCGATGAGGTCGCCGCCCCAGCCGCCAAGATACTCCCCCTCGGGCGACAGCTCGATCACGCGCGGATCGTCGGGTTGTGTGAGCGGATCGTGCCGCAGCATGACGAAGACATGCCCGCGGGGATCGACCGTCACATCGGTGACGAAACCGGCATTCTGCGGCCAGGAGCCGAAGGGCCGCTCGATCAGGTAACGGGCATCGCCGAGGGCGACGATCAAATCGGGCTTGGGCAAGGCTTTTGTCTTTCCGTCCATCAGAGAGCGATCGTCATTCCGGGCCAGCGCAGCGCAGACCCGAAATCCATCATAGAGCGCCATACCCTACGATGGATTCCGGATCGGCGCCGCTTCGCGGCTTGTCCGGAATGACGGCCGAGGGGGCTGAGCATGACGCACGTCAGGCCGGCTGGAAAGGATGCGTCTTCGCCCAATGTTTCGCAATATCGAGCCGGCCGGTCACCCAGACGTTTTCATGCTTCTGGACATAGTCGAGGAAGCGGGCGAGGCCCGCGGCGCGGGCCGGATGGCCGATCAGGCGCATATGCAGGCCGACCGACATCATCTTGGGCTGCGTCGCACCCTCGGCATAGAGCATGTCGAAGGCATCCTTGTGCCAGTCGAAATAGTCGTTCGAGGTGGCAAAGAAACCCGAGCCGAACTTGCCGTCATTGTTGACGAGCGAGTAGGGCACGACGAGATGCGGCTTGCCGTCGACCACCTTCCAATAGGGTAGCTCATCATCATAGGCGTCTGAATCATAGAGAAAGCCGCCCTCCTCCACGATCAGCTTGCGCGTGTTCACGCTGGGCCCATAGCGGCAGTACCAGCCCAGCGGCCGCTCGCCGACGGTCGCCTGCAGCGAGGTGATCGCCCTGGCGATGTGCTCGCGCTCCTCGGCCTCCGTCAGGTCATAGTGCTTGATCCAGCGCCAGCCATGGCAGCAGACGTCGAAACCGGAAGCCCGGATCGCAGCGGCGGCGTCCGGGTTGCGCTCGATGGCGAGCGCGCAACCGAAGACGGTCATCGGCAGGCCGCGCTCCTGGAACAGCCGCATCAGCCGCCAGAAGCCGACACGGCTGCCATAGGCGAACATGCCTTCGCCGGCGAGGTCGCGGCCCTTGACCCCGGTCGGCAGACCGTTCGCCTCGGTCAGGGCGATTTCGGTGAAGCCCTCGCCGTCCTGCATGGAGGGCTCGGACCCCTCCTCGTAGTTCATCACAAAGTTGATCGCGATGCGGGCCCCACCCGGCCATTGCGGGTTGGGCGGGTTGGCGCCGTAGCCGATGAGATCGCGGTCGTAGGGGATGGTCATCGAAGAGCTCCTGGCGTCATTGCGAGCATAGCGAAGCAATCCAGAGGCGACGTCGAGCGCGGGGCTGGATTGCTTCGCTGCGCTCGCAATGACGGTCGGCGCCTCACCCGCTCACCCGCTTCGTCAGCCCGGTCAGGCGATCCATCACAATCATCAGGATCAGCGTCGCCAGGATGAGCACCCCGGCGATGGCGGCGAGGCGGACGTCCAGCGTCGTCTCCATCATCCCCCACATCCGGATCGGCAGCATCGAGGTGCGCGCGGTCGAGAGGAAGAGCGAGACCGGGACGTTGTCCATCGAGGAGATGAAGGCGAGGAAGCAGCCTGCCGCAATGCCGGGCGCGATCAGCGGCAGGGTGATGCGGCGAAAGCCGTAGAAGCGGCTCGCGCCGAGATTGGCGGAGGCTTCGAGCAGGACGGGATCGAGCTGGGTCAGGCTCGCCAGCGTCGTGCGGAAGACGAAGGGCGCGATCACCACGAGATGGCCCGCGATCAGCAGGTTGAGCGACGGCCGGATGCCGAGCACGGAGAAGAACATCAGCGCGGCCAGGCCATAGGACAGGGTCGGCAGCACGAGCGGCGACAGGAAGCTCGCCTCCAGGAAACGGGCGGAGGGCCGCGCGACGCGGGTGATGGCGAGCGCCGCCAGCACGGAGAGCATGGCCCCGATCAGGGTGGCGGTGCCGGCGACCCAGACGCTGTTCAGCGCGGCGGTGTGGATCTGGGCCGAGCGGGCCGTGTCGAATAATTCGCCATACCAGCGCAGCGACAGGCCGGGCGGCGGGAATTTCAGGGTCTGCGAGGTCGTGAAGGAGGTCGCGATGACGATCACGACCGGCCCTATCAGGATGAGGATTCCCAGCCCCGCAAGCAGGCCGATGACCCAGGAGTAACCGACGTCACCAAGCGTGGAGCGCTGCATGGACGGATCCTCAGCTCGTTTTCGCGAAGCGGCCGAGCCAGCCGAGCGCCATGATGCCGGCGAGCACCGTGAACAGCAGCGTCAGCGAGGCCACTGCCGCGAAGGGCCAGTTGTAGACCACCATCGACTGCTGCCAGATCAGCGAGGGCAGATAGACCAGCCGCGCTCCGCCGATGACCGATTGCGAGATGAAGGCGGTCGTCGCCGAGGCGAAGACCAGCGTCGCACCGGCGATCCAGCCCGGCAGCGTCAGCGGCAGGATCACCCGGAAGAAGGTGCGCCATTTCGAGGCTCCCAGCGCGCGCGAGGCGTCCACCAAATTCTGGTCCATCTGGTTCATGATGGTCAGAAGAGGCAGCAGCATCAGCGGCATTTCGATCTGCGTCAGCGCGATGACGAGGCCGAGTTCGGTCTGGAGCAGATTGAGCGGGGTCGATGTCAGGCCGAGCCCGATCAGCGTCTGGTTGACCACGCCTTCGCGCGCCAGGATCACGATCCAGGCGAAGGTGCGGATCACGACCGAGGTCAGCAGCGGCATCAGGATGATGAAGATCAGCACCCTCTGTATGCGTGAGCTCGAGGCCCGGAACACCAGCGCCAGCGGATAGGCGAGCAGAGTCGTCGCCAGCACGGCGAAGACGCCGAGCTTCAGCGTGTCGAAGATCACTTTCCGGTAGAAGGCGTCACCGTAAAATTTGGTCCAGGAGTCGAAGCCCAGCCGGGTCTGCTCGGCATCGGCATAGAAGCTGATGCCGAGCAGGATCGCGAAGGGCGCGGCGAAGAAGGCGAGATAGGTCAGGCCGAGCGGCGCCGCGAGGCGCCAGTCGACCCTGTCGCCGCCTGCCGGCGCGATGGCTTGTGCGACCACGGCCATTAGCCAGCTCCCCGAACATGACCACGCGCGTCATTCCGGGCGACCGAAGGGAGGCCCGGAATCCATCGTAGAGTGCATTGCCCTATGATGGATTCCGGCGCGGCGCCGCTGACGCGGCTTGGCCGGAATGACGCTGTGGGGTTGCCCGTTAGGAGCACGATGACACGCCCTACTTGGTGATTTCCTTGTTGAAGCGCTCGATCCAGGCGGCGCGCTGCGGGTTGATCACCGTCCAGTCATGCGTGACCATCTTGGCGAGTTCATCGAGCGACTTGATGTCGAGCGTGTCGACCAGCTTCACGTCCTTGTTGATCGGGATCATGTTGTAGGGCTGCTTTTGCAACTCGGTCTGGACCTCGGCCGAGATCGCCGTGTCGATATACTTGTAGGCGTTGGCGACGTTGTCGGCGCCCTTCACGATGTGCAGCGTGGTCTGGAAGGTGATCGCGCCAGTCTCGGGCTTGAGGAACTCGATGTCGACGCCGCGACCCTTCAGGATCGCGACCGTGTTGGTGTTGGTGTACATGATGTCGATCTGGCCCTGCTGGAACAGGCCGGGCATGGCGGCGGGCGCAGCGACCGCGGCCGCCTTCGACACGGCCTTCTTCAGTTCGGCGAAGACCGGCTCGACGTTGGTGGCGGAGCCGCCGAAGACCTTCGCCATCTCGATGATCGAGACCGTGCCGAAGGTGGTCTGGAATCCGGTGAGGCCCAGCCGCTCGACATAGGGGCTCTTGAACAGATCGGCCCAGCCCTTGGGCGGCGTGGCGAACTTCTTCGGATTGTAGGCGATGCCGACGACCTGGGCGTTGCAGGTGACGCCATGAGAGGTGATCAGCCCGGTCGGCACCTTCGGGCCGTTGGCGAGCTTGGAGGCATCGATCGGCTCGAACAGGCCGGCGGCCTGAGCGGCGGCCGCCGGGCCGGGATCGAGCACGAAGCAGTCGAAGGGCGGGACGCCGCGGGCGGCGCGCACCTTGGCGACCTGATCGACCGCAAACAGCGAGTCGAAGGCGATGTCGACGCCGGCGCTCTTTTTCAGCGCAGGAGCGACGACGCCGCGATAGGCCTCTTCCCAGGTACCGGGATAGATCGCGGCGGTGAGGCTGCCGGCGGCGCTGGCGCGCATCGGCAGGAGCGACGCCAGACCGAGCGCGCCGGCGCCGGCCAGGAGATCTCGACGGTTCATCTGTGTCATCGGCATGGGCTCCGGATCAGGGTTGAGAGGCGGCAAACAGGACGGGGCGGGCATGGTCGGCGAGCCCGCAATAGGCGGTGCCCGAGCGACCCGAGGCCATGCCGGGACGGCGCGACATCGCGATCTTCAGAGAGCTGCCATCGGCGCTCGTGACGTCGTGGATGAGTTCGCCGCCAATCGGCAGGCTGAGCTTGAGTTCGACCGGGAAGCGGCCCTCACCAGCCTCGTCGGCGAGCCGCATCTGCTCGGGGCGAACCGAGACGAGGACGGGCTGGCCGGTTGCGAAGCGGCCGGCGGACGGCACCGTCCAGGCGGCGCCGTTGCCGAGCGCGACAGCGTAGCCGCCCTCGACAGGCGCCGTGATCTGCCCGCTCAGGAGGTTGCTGGAGCCGATGAAGCTGTTGACGAAGAGCGTGGCGGGCTCGTCATAGACCTGCACCGGGGTTCCGAGCTGCTCGATCTTGCCCTGGCTCATCACGGCGATGCGGTCGGCGATCGCCATCGCCTCGTCCTGGTCATGCGTGACCATGATCGCGGTCAGGGCGAACTGGCGCTGCAGCCGCTTGATCTCGATCTGCATGTCGAGCCGGAGGTTCTTGTCGAGCGCCGCGAAGGGTTCGTCGAGGAGCAGGATGCGCGGCCGCATCGCGAGCGCCCGCGCCAGCGCGACGCGCTGCTGCTGGCCGCCAGAGAGCTGCTTGGGCTTGCGGTCGGCGAAGCTCGCCATCTGGACGGTGGCGAGCATCTCCTCGACGCGCTGCGCCTGCACCTGCCGGCTCTCGCCCCGAGCCGCGAGGCCGTAGGCGATGTTCTCCGCCACCGTCATGTGCGGGAACAGCGCGTAGTTCTGGAAGACGATGCCGATCTCGCGGCGGTTGGGCGGCAAGGTGTCGATCGGCCGCCCATCGATCAGGACCTTGCCATTGCCCTGCTGGATGAAGCCGGCGACGATCCGCAGCAGCGTGGTCTTGCCGCAGCCGGAGGGGCCAAGCAGGGCGACGAGTTCGCCGCCCTTGACCTCGAGCGTGACGTTGTCGACCGCCAGCCCCCCGCCATAGCTGTGCGTGATGCCGTCCAGCGTCAGCGGCTGGGCCGTCATCATGGTGGAGGCGGCAGGCACAGAGGTCGAAATGGCGGCCATCCTTCGGCGGGTTTGAACCGCCCGGCCAGCAACTGGCATGCCAACCGCCGCCGCATACCGGCCTGCCGATCCGCGCCTGACACGCCGGCCGTCCATCTGCTAACGTCCGGCATCCCCCCGCGCTGCGCAGCCCGCCGCCGCCGTTCGCCTGGCGGAATCTGCCTGCTTCTTCATCAACCGCATAAGGATGCAGCGGATCGCACGGACGACCATCGCCGCAGCGCGCTCTATCGCATCGAGAATGGCCATGTCTGACACTCTGGAATTCGGTCTCGACACCTTCGGCGACGTCACGGCGGGAGCCGACGGGCGCCCGCTGCCGCATGCGCAGGTGATCCGCAACCTCATCGAGGAAGCCGTTCTGGCCGACGCGGTCGGCATCGATTTCTTCGGGGTCGGCGAACATCACCGCGCCGATTTCGCCATCTCCGCGCCGGAGACGGCGCTCGCTGCCACTGCCGCCCGCACCGCCCGCATCCGGCTGGGCTCGGCGGTGACGGTGTTGAGTTCGGACGATCCAATCCGCGTGTTCCAGCGCTTCTCGACCGTGGACGCCATCTCCAACGGGCGCGCGGAGGTGATCCTGGGCCGCGGCTCCTTCACCGAATCCTTCCCGCTGTTCGGCTATGATCTCAGCCAGTACGAGACGCTGTTCAGCGAAAAGCTCGATCTCTTCGCAGCGCTGATCCGCCCGGGGGCCGTCAACTGGCAGGGAACCATCCGCCCGGCCCTGGTGAACCAGCGCATCTTTCCGCCGACCGAGTCCGGCCGGCTCAAGACCTGGATCGGCGTCGGTGGCAGTCCTGAGTCCGTGGTGCGCGCCGCGCGCTACGGCCTGCCGCTGATGCTCGCCATCATCGGCGGCGACCCCGCGCGCTTCAAACCCTATGTCGATCTCTACCGTCGCGCCTTTTCCCAGCTCGGCGAGCCCGTCCAGGCCATCGGCGTGCACTCGCCCGGCTATGTCGGGGAGAGCGACGATCGGGCGCGCGAGGACTTCTTCACCGACTACAAGCGCATGCGCGACCAGATTGGCGCCGAGCGCGGCTGGCCGCCGATGGGCCGCGACGAGTTCGAGCGCGAGATCGCGCATGGCTCGCTGTATGTCGGCTCGCCGGACACCGTCGCACGCAAGATCGCCTCGACGGTCCGTACGCTGGGGCTGTCGCGCTTCCAGTTGAAGTACAGCGCCGGCCCGCTCTCGCATGAGAAGATGATGGGCAGCATCGCGCGCTATGGCGAGACGGTCATTCCTTTGGTCCGCGACATGCTCGCCTGAGCGCCGCGACGACTGGCGAAGGCGTCGGGCCCTATCACGCCAGCGAATAGAGCGGCGTCATAAATCATAGCGACACAGGCGGACGGCAGCTCGCCGCCCGCCTGCGCTTTGCTATCGTCGTCTCGCGCGGCGCGGCAGGCCGGCGCCGTGCCAGAAGAGGTTCCGATGACGCCCGTTTTCCCGATGCGGATCGCCAATCCCGCCGACCCGGCGCCGGAGTACCCCTGGCCCGCTGGCAAGAGCTGCGCGCTGTTTCCTGCTTTCGACGTTGATGGCGAGACCGCCTGGCTGCAGCACGACGCCGCCAACACCGACCGGCTGGTGACGCTCTCCTTCGGCGGCTACGAGGAGCGCGTCGGCGTGCCGAAGATCCTGGAGCATCTGCGCCGCGTCGAGATCAGGGCGACCTTCTTCATTCCCGGATGGATCGTCGATGTGCATCCGGGAATGTGCGAGGCGATCGTCCGCGACGGCCACGAGATCGGCCATCACGGCTACCTCCACAACCGCCCCGATCCCGCGAATTTCCCGGCCGACAAGGAGGAGTTCGAGAAGGGCATGGCGTCGCTGAAGCGCGTGCTCGGCGTTGTCCCGGTCGGCTATCGTGCAGCCGGCGGCGAGAATTACGACGAGTTGCTGGCCTATATCCGCGAGCGCGGCATCCTCTATTCCTCGTCCTTCCGCGACGACATCCGGCCCTATCGGCATCGGCAGCGCGACGGCTCGGCCGGCGTGGTGGAACTCCCGATCAACGCCTCCTTCGACGACTGGCTCTACGGGCTGTCGCAGCGGTTCAGCCCACGCCCGATGTTTCCCAGCGAGCATGTGCTCTCGATCTGGAACGGCGAGCTCGACCAGACGCGCGAATGGGGCGGGCTGGTCAGCATGGTCATGCATCCGCAGGTCTCAGGGAGGCCGATGCGCTTCGGCATCATGCGCGACTTCCTGGCCCGGGCGCGTGGTTTTGGCGATGTCTGGATCGCGACGGGACGCGAGATCGCCGAGCATTTCGTCGCCCAGGAAACGGCGGCAAGTCTCGGCCAGCACGGATTGAACGCCTCATGAACCTGCTCATCACCGGCGCGACGATCGTCACCTGCGACGACGAGCGGCGCATCCTCGACGACACTGCCATCGCGATCTCGGGAGACCGCATCGCGGCGATCGGCGACGCCGCGACGCTGGAGCGCGACCATCCGGGCCATGAGCGCGTCGACGGGCGCGGCCTCGCCGTGCTGCCCGGCTTCATCAACGCCCATACCCACACGGTGCTGACGGCGCTGCGCGGCACGGTCGAGGACTGGGACGGCGAGATCATCTACCGCTACATGTCCCCGGTCTCCTACACGATGAGCGACCATGAGCGGGCGGTGATGGCGTCGCTCGGCTGTCTGGAGGCGATCCGCAGCGGCACGACCACGCTGGTCGACCCCTTCCGCCATGTCCCCTCCTACGCCGGCGCTATGGCCGACACCGGCATGAGGCTCTGGCTGTCGGAAAGCTGCGCCGACATCGACACGCGCAAGATCCGCTTCGGCGAATACGGCATCGACGAGGCCTTCGGCCGCGTCTTCCTTGAGCGTACGCAGGAGCTGATCGAGACCTGGCACGGCGCGTGCAACGGCCGGGTCAACTGCCAGGTCGCGGCGCATGCGCCCGACAATTGCTCGCCTTCGATGCTCGGCAAGATCATGGATATCGCGCGGCGCCACGGCCTGAGCAGGACCTGCCACCTCGCCCAGAGCACCGGCGAGATCGCGGCTGTGAAGGCGGCGCACGATCTGACGCCGGCGGGCTATCTGGAGCGCGAAGGGTTCCTCGGGCCGGACCTGACCTGCGCGCACTGGACCTTCTGCACGCGCGAGGACATCGAGCTGCTGGCGCAGCGTGGGGTCCACATGGCGCACAACCCGGCGCCCTCCTCGCGCAAGGGGCCGCATCGCGTGCTCATCGGCCCGATCCGCGACGCCGGCGTCAACATCGCGCTCGGCACCGACAACATGACCGAGGACATGTTCCAGGCGATGAAGATCGGCATGATCGTCCACCGTGCCGGTTTCGGCCGCGCGCAGGAGGGCGGCGTCGATCCGCAGCCGCAGGCCGTGCTCGACATGGCCACGCGCAACGGCGCGCTGACGCTGGGCGCCCAGGCCGAAATCGGCTCGATCGACATCGGCAAGAAGGCCGACATCACCCTGCTCGATCTGAACCAGCCGGCGATGCGCCCGGTGCTGCGGCTGGCGTCCAACATCGTCAACTACGCCCATCCCGGCATCGTCCATTCCGTGATCGTCGACGGCGCGTTTGTGATGCGCGATCGCAAGGTGCTGACGATCGACGAGCCGGCCCTGCTCGCCGAAGCCCAGGCGGTCACGGAAGCGGTCTGGCGGCGCATGGTGGCCGCCAATGCCGACATCGCCCCACCGCGTGGCGAAATGCCCTTCCTCGACGCCTGAGCGGGGCCGAGCCCTGATCGGCCTGTGGCCGCGCCTGCAGCCATTGTTCGCTGGCACATGATTTGCTGGCGGAATAGGATCGCCCCCATCCTATTCAGAGCCAGAATATGAACCTGCGTCAGATCGAGCTGCTGAGAGCCGTCGTCCGCTGCGAAACGACGGTGCGGGCCGCGCATGAACTGGGGCTGTCTCAGCCCGCGGTGAGCAATGCGATCAAGCATCTGGAAAGCCAGATCGGCTTTCCGCTGTTCGAGCGGGTCAACAACCGGCTGTTTCCGACGGCCGAGGCGCGGGAACTGTGTCTCGACTCCGATCCGATCTTCAACATGCACGCCGCCTTCGAGGCCAAGGTGCAGGATCTCAAGGAGAACCGGACCGGGCATGTCCGGATCATCGCCACCCCGCCGCTCGGCTACAGCGTGATCCCGATCGCGCTGCGCAACTTCCTCGCCAAAAGCCCCCAGACCCGGGTGTCATTCGACATCCGGCGCTTCGAGAACGTGGTCGAGAGCGTCGACAACGGCCTGGCCGAGCTCGGCTTCGTGCTGGGGCTGAACGACTATCGCGGGCTCGAAGGCGAGTCCTTCTTCTCCGAGCGCATGGTCTGCGTCATGCGGCCCGATCACCCCCTCGCGGCCAAACAGACGATCACGCCCGACGATCTGCGCACCACCGCCTTCATCGCCCTGGAGCGCGGCACGCGGATGGGAACGATCGTGCGGCAGGCCTTCGCCGAGGTCGGCGTGCCGTTCCGCTCGGCGGTGGAGGTGCGCTACTGCAACACCGCCTGCATCCTCGCCGAAACGGGCGTCGGCGTGGCGGTTGTGGACCCGCTCTCGCCGCTGTCGACCAGCAATCTCGCCGTCAGGCGGTTCGAACCGGCCTCCCCCGTCTCGGCATCCGTCGTCTATTCGCGCAAGCGGCCGCTCTCGCGGCCGGCTGCGGCCTTTCTGCGCGAGGTGCGGATCGTCGCCGGCGAAACGGTGCGTCGCCTGTGCTGAAGCCCCGGTATTCGCTCGCCGAATGCCACCCCCGGATTCTTCATAAGCGGCCGCATTGCCTTCCACCCCGAGGCTGACCCAGTGTCCCGTTGACGGGCGTCGGGCGAAGCGCCGCCCGCAGAGGCGACCGGAACGCCGGCGAACAGGCGGAGGAACCACCCATGACGGCGACGACTGTGCTGCAGAACGATACGCAGCCGATCACGCCCGATGCGGTCCGCAGGGCCGTCGCCGCGCAGCGCGGCCTGGCCGAACGCCTGTTCGCCACGCTTGCGGCGGGCAGCCCGGGCAACCCCGGCATCATGCGCGACACCTATGGCGCAGGCGAGAATTTCGGGCATGAGGTCTTCCGCGCGGAGGCGCGCGCCGCCGGCCTGGCGATCATGACCGATGCCGCCGCCAACACCTACGCCACATGGCGGGGCACGCAGGCCGACGCGCCGGCGATCCTGATGGGCTCCCATCTCGACAGCGTGCCCCATGGCGGCAATTTTGATGGCGCAGCCGGAGTCGTGGCTGGCCTGGTGACGATCGCCGCGCTGCGCGCACTCGGCGTCCGGCCCCGTTGCGACCTCACGGTGATGGGCGTGCGCGCGGAGGAGAGCGTCTGGTTCCAGGTCTCCTATATCGGCAGCCGCTCCGCGCTCGGCACGCTGCCCGACGGGGCGCTCGAAGCCCGCCGGATCGACACCGGCCGCTGCCTCGCCGACCACATGCGCGACTGCGGCGGCGATCCCGACGCGCTGCGGCGCGGGGTCCGGTCGCTCGATCCGGCGCGGGTGCGCGCCTTCCTCGAGGTTCACATCGAGCAGGCGCCGAGCCTCGTCGAAGCCGGCTTCCCGATCGCGGTCTGCACCGGCATTCCCGGCAATTTCCGCTATCCGAACGCCCGCATCCGCGGCCGGCACGACCATGTCGGCACGCCGCGCCGCTTCCGCCGCGACGCCGCCATGGCGGGGATGGCGCTCGCCCACGCACTGGACGAGATCTGGGCGGCTCACGAGGCGCGGGGCACCCAGATCGCCGTGACGTTCGGGCGCTTTCATACCGATGCCGCAGTGCACGGCCTGACGACCGTGCCTGGCGATTTCCATTTCAGCCTCGACGTGCGCGCCTATGACGAGGCCGTGCTGGCGGAGATCGAGGCGCAGATGCACCTCGCGATCGGCAGGATCGAAGCCGAGCGCAGGGTGACGTTCGAGCTGGGCCAGCGGGCTGGCGCGGCCGTCGGTCCGGTCGACGCCGCCATCGCGGCCGCGCTCGCGGCGGGAGCTGATCGCCTGGGCATCGGCGCCATGCCCCTGGGCAGCCCGGCCTCGCATGACGCCGCGGCTTTCGCGGCCGCAGGCGTGCCGGTCGCGATGCTCTTCGTGCGCAACGAGCATGGCAGCCATAATCCGCGGGAAGCGATGGAGATCGAGGATTTCATGGACGCAGCGAGCGTCCTGGCGCTGTGGGTGTCGGAGAATGCCGGAGACGCAGCGAGCGCGGGCTGAGCCGCACGGTCGCTTCCGGCCGCCGAGCTATAAGCGCGCTGAATAATGACGCCTGCATTTTAATTCGATCACCGGCCGGGTTCTGGCCTAGCCTTTTGGCGATGCAGGCGAGGTTCTGTCGAAGGTCGCCCCGTTTGGCTGCGGCGGGTGCCGTTCTTGCATCGCTTACACGGCCTGACAGCGCCTTTCGCCCTTGGGCCAAGGCGCGACATGCGGAGACTGACTTGAAACGCCTCGCCATCGCCTCCTCCGCCCTGCCGGGCATCGCCGACCTGCCGATCGCGGGCGCCGTGCGCGCCGGAGAGCGCGTCTTCCTCAGCGGCGCTTCGGCGCTGCAGAGCGACGGCAGTATCGTGGGCATCGGCGATGCCGCCGCCCAGACCCATGCCGCGCTCGACCGGCTCGAGACCGCGCTTGTGGCGGCGGGCGGCTCGCTGGCCAACCTGACCAAGCTCACCACCTGCATCGTCGATCGCGACTACCGCGCCGCCGTCTATGCCGTGATCGCGCAGCGGCTAACCGAGGTCAGGCCGGTAAGCACCGGGCTGGTCGTGGCGGGCCTGGCACTGCCGGAGCTGATCGTCCAGATCGATGCCGAGGCCGCGATCCCCGGCGCTCCGCCCCGCCACACCCGGCCCTACACCTTCGAGAGCTGGCATGGGCAGGGCTTCCCCTGGCAGGGCGCGATGGTGCTCGCCACCGACGAGGAGTTCTTCCTGCGCGGACAGACGGGCGCGGGCCTCGATCATACCGGCGTGAAGGCCAAAGGCCGCGGCATCGCCGACGCGGCGGCGCAGGCGGATCTGGCGATGGCCAACCTCAAGATCCTGCTGGAGGAAGCCGGCGCTGCGCCGGAGGACATCTGCAAGATCACGGTCTACATCTCGGATCGCGCCTACCGGGACGGGGTCTACCCCATGATCGGCAAGCATCTCGCCGGCGTCCGGCCCGTCTCGACGGGGATCGTGACCACCGGCTTCGCACGCGGCGACATCCTGTTCGAGATCGACGTTACGGTGATGCGCAAACAGGGAGGCAAGCCGCACCAGCGCCTGCGGACCTATCATTCGAGCGCCGCCCGCTACGGCACGCAGCAGCAGCCCCTCGACTGCGAGTTCTGCATGGCGGTGGTCTCGGGCGACCGCGTGACCCTGCGCGGGCAGACCGGCATGGGCCTCGACGAGGTGCTCTATGGCGCAGGCGACGCCCGAGCGCAGGCGCAGACCGCGATGGACAATGTCGAGACGCTGCTCTCCGAGGCGGGGGCCACGCTTTCCGACGTCGCCAAGGCAACCGTCTTCGTCACCGACCGGGCTTTCCTGAGCGAGGTCAACGCGGTGGTGAGGGAGCGACTGGGCGACAACCCGACCGCCTTCACCTCCGTCGTCGTCAAGGGCCTCGCCAGTCCCGAACTGTTGATGGAGGTCGATATCGTGGCGATCAGGGAGGCCGGCCGATGACCTTTTCGCTTGCCGGACGATGCGCCCGGACCGGGATGCTGGGTGCGGTCGTCACCACCTCCTCGATCGCGGTCGGCTCGCGCTGCCAGCACGCCGCCGCCGGCGTCGGCGCCGCGCTGACCCAGCACATGACCGATCCGCGGCTGGGACCGCTGATGCTGGACCTACTCAAGCGCGGCTACAGCGCCCAGCACGCCATCGACGCCGCAGCCGCGGCGACACCCCGCAGCGACTGGCGCCAGCTCGCCGTGATCGACCGCGAGGGGCGGACGGCCAGCTTCAGCGGTGCGAGCGTCAAGCCCGAGCGGGCAGAGGCGCATGGCCGCGACTGTGTGGCGCTGGGCAACATCGTGCGCTCGCAGGAGGTTCCGGCCGCGATGGTGAGGGCCTTCGAGGCCGACCCCGCCGCGCCCCTGGCCGCGCGCCTGATCGCCGCGCTCGCGGCCGGTGACGCCGCCGGTGGCGAATTCAAGCCGCTGGTGTCCACCGCGCTCGTCGTCGCCCACGAGCAGGCCTTTGCCTATGTCGATCTGCGGGTCGACAGCGACCCAGACCCGATCGCCACGCTCGCGCGGCTCTGGCGCGAATACGAGCCGGTCGCCGACCCCTACGTCACGCGGGCCGTCGATCCTGATACGGCGATCGCGAACCGCCAGGCCGATTACTGATCAACCAAAAAACGAGGGGATCTCCATGCGACGCGTTTTATCGACACTGGCCGTCACGATCGGCCTTTCAGCCGCGCTGGCGGCCTCTCCCGCGGCGGCGCAGGGCACCGTGCGCGTCGCGCTCGGCACCACGCTGACGCAGCTCGACCCCGCCAAGACCACGATCGGCGACGAGTACGTTTATGTTCACCTGCTCTTCAACGGACTGTCGCGGATCGACCCCGACATGACGGTGAAGCCTGATCTCGCCGAAAGCTGGACGACGTCGGGCGACCTCAAGACCTGGACCTTCAAGCTGCGCCAGGGTGTCAAGTTCCACCACGGCCGCGTGATGGACGCCGAAGACGTCGTCGCCACGATGAAGCGCATCCTCGATCCGGCCACCGGCTCGCGCGCCCGCACCAGCCTGTCGATGGTCTCCGACGTCGCGGCGACCGATGCCATGACGGTCAAATTCGACCTCAACATCCCCTATGCCGGCTTCGCCGACATCTTCGCCGACCGCAACCTGCGCATCGTCCCCAAGGACAAGCTGGCGGAGCTCTCGACCCAGCCGGTCGGCACCGGGCCGTTCATGTTCAAGTCCTGGTCGCCCGGCGACCGGCTGGAACTCGTCAAGAACCCCGACTATTTCGAAAAGGGCCTGCCGAAGCTCGACGGCGCCACGCTGCGTATCATCCCGGAATCGGCTGCTCGCATGGCAGCGCTGGAATCGGGCGCGATCGATATCGTCTGGAGCATGCCCTATGAGGCCGTCGACAAGCTGAAGACCAGCACGGTCGCGCGGGCCGACAGCGTCTCGACGCCGACCTGGGACGGCGTGATCCTGAACAACGACCGCCCGCCCTTCAATGATGTGCGCGTGCGCAAGGCCCTGGCGCTGACGATCGACAAGGCGGCCATCGTCGAACTCGCGCTGTTTGGCCAGGGCGAGCCGACCTTCAGCCCGATCCCCCCGAGCCATCCCTATTTCAACACGGCGCTTAAAGTCGGAGCGCCCGACATCGCCCAGGCCAAGAAGCTGCTCGCCGAGGCCGGTTTCCCCAACGGGTTCGACGTGCCGATGCAGGTGCCGCAGGAGCGCGAGCAGCGCGTGCGCGTCGGCGTCGCCGTACGCGACATGGCCAAGGCGGCCGGCATCCGCATCAATGTCGAGCGGGTGCCCTTCGCCTCCTACACCGCCAATGTCGCGGGCAAGGCGCAGATGTATGTCGACGGTTATTTCGCCCGGCCGACGATCGACACCGCGATCTACCCCTTCTACCACTCCTCGGGCAGCTGGAATAAGCAGCTCTGGCTCTACAGGGACGCCCGCGTCGACCAGCTGCTGGACGATGCGCGCAAGACCAATGACGAGGCCGCCCGCAAGGCGATCTTCGGCAAGTTCCAGGAACTCGCGGAAGAGACCGTGCCCGGGATCATCGCCTACTCGGCCGCGCATGTGAACGGCGTGAGCAAGAAGGTCGAGGGCTTCAAGTCGACCCCGATGCAGTGGCTCGAACTGAAGAGCGTCTCGATCAAGCCCTGATCCAGCGTCGTTTCGACCTCGTCCGCCCTACCCGCCTCGCGCGGCAGGGCGGACCCCTTCTCGTCTCATCGGGACATCCCGCAGCATGGCCGCATTCATCGTCCGGCGCCTGATTTTCGTCGCGCTCGTCCTCGTGGCGGTGTCGATGCTCGTCTTCGGCGTCACGACGATGCTGCCGGCCAACGTTGCCTATCTGATCCTGGGCGCCTTCGCGACGCCCGAGCAGGTGCGCGCGCTCGAACTCAAGCTCGGCCTGACCGACCCGGTCTGGCTGCAGTATCTGCGCTGGGCCGGCGGCTTCGTCACCGGCCATCTCGGCGAATCCACGCTGATGAACCGGCCGGTCGGGCCGATGCTGCTGGAGGCGATTCAGCGCTCGCTGATGCTGACCGGCGTGTCCTTCGTTCTGATCGCCATCATCGGCGTGGGCCTGGGGATCGCGGCGGCGCTGCGCCATGGCCGCCCGCTCGACCACGGCGTCTCGGTGGCGACCTATCTCGGCATCGCCGTGCCGGAGTTCTTCTGGGCCATCGTCGTCATCATCGTCTTCGCCTCCTGGCTGGGCTGGCTGCCGGCTTCGGGCTATGAGCCGATTTCGGCGGGCGTCTGGGAATGGGCCAAGCACCTGATCGCGCCGACGCTGACACTGGTCTTCGGCCATCTCGCCCATGTCTCGCGCTTGACCCGCTCGAGCATGATCGAGGTGATGCAGAGCCCCTACATCACCGCCGCGCGCGCCAAGGGCCTGCCGGAGCGCGTCATCGTCCTGCACCACGCCCTGCGCAACGCGCTCCTGCCGACGATCACCGTGCTGGCGCTAGATTTCGGGCGGCTGATGGGAGGGATCGTGGTGATCGAGACGGTCTTCGCCTATCCCGGGCTCGGGCGCCTCGTCATCTTCTCGATCCAGAACCGCGATCTGCCGACGCTGCAGGCGGCGATCCTCGTCGTCGCCGCGATCTACGCGCTCGCCAACCTCTTCGCGGACCTGCTCTATGCCCGCCTCAACCCCAAGATCCGGTTCGGTCGCAATGTCGCCTGAGCCAGCACCCGCCGCGCCCGCGAAGCCGCCGCGCAAGCCGATGCCGCTCCAGCTCAAGGCGGGGCTGGCGATCACCGGCACGATCCTCATCCTCGGACTGCTGGCGCCCTGGATCGCTCCCCACCCCTGGGACACGATCTCGATGCGCACGCGCTTCCTGGCGCCCAACGCCACCTACTGGTTCGGCACCGACGAATATGGGCGCGATGTGCTCAGCCGCCTGTTGATGGGCGCGCGTCTCTCGATCGGCATGGGAGTCGCCGCGACGCTGTTCAGCCTTGCGATCGGCGTGCCCATGGGGCTCGCCGCCGGCTATTTCCGCGGCTGGATCGACGAGGCCCTGATGCGGCTCGCCGACGTGCTGATGGCGATCCCGCCGATCATGCTGGGCCTGCTGGTGCTGGCGGTGACGCCACCCGCTCTGTGGAAGACCGCGCTTGCGGTCGGTTTCGTCTATATCCCTCCGATCGCGCGGCTGGCGCGCAGCGTCACGCTGACGCTCGCCAATGAAGAGTTCATCCAGGCCGCCAAGGCGCGGGCCGAGAGCACCTCCTACATCCTGTTCCGCGAGATCCTGCCCAATGCCTGGCCGCCGCTGATCGTCGAGGCCAGCCTGCGCGTGACCTACGCCATCCTGCTGGGATCGGCGCTGTCCTTCCTGGGTTTGGGGGCGCAGCCGCCCAGCTCCGACTGGGGGCTGATGATCTCGGAGGCGCGGTCCTTCCTCGACCGCGCCCCCTGGATCGCGCTCGCGCCGGGGCTGGCCATGTGCCTGCTGGTGATCGGCATCAACCTGCTGGGCGACGGCGCCCGCGAGCGGCTCGATCCGCGCCTCAAGGCGCGGTTGGGAAAGGCCTAGAGCGATGCTCACCATCGACGACCTGACCGTCCGCTACCGCACCGCCGGGGGCGAGATCGAAGCGCTGTCCTCCGTCACGCTGCAGGCCCGCAAGGGCACGACCCTGGCGCTCGTCGGCGAGTCCGGCTCCGGCAAGAGCACGATCGCGCTGGCCGCCATGGGGCTCCTGCCGGGCGAGGCCAGCGTGCCCACGGGACGCATCCTGTTCGACGGCGCCGACATCCTGACGATGGGAGCCGACGCCCGGCGACAGCTTCGCGGCTCGCGGATCGGCCTCGTCTTCCAGGATCCGTTCTCGGTGCTGAACCCCTCCCTGCCGATCGGCGACCAGGTTGGTGAGGGCCTCGTCCATCATCGCGCCTACACGCCCGAGCGCGCCTTCAAACGCGCCGTCGAGCTGCTCGACGAGGTCGGCATCGTCAACCCGCACGCCGTCGCCAAGGCCTATCCGCACGAACTCTCCGGCGGCATGCGGCAGCGCGCGCTGATCGCGGGCGCGCTCGCCTCGGAGCCCGAACTGCTGATCCTCGACGAGCCGACGACGGCGCTCGACGTCACGATCGAGGCGCAGATCCTCGATCTGCTGGAGGATCTGCGCATCCGGCGGGGGCTGACGATGCTGTTCATCAGCCACAACCTCGGCGTCGTCCGGCGTATCGCCGACGAGGTCGCGGTTCTCTACGCCGGCCAGATCGTCGAGCAGGGCGCGACCGAGGATGTGCTGCAGACGCCGGTGCACCCCTACACGAAGGGCCTGCTCGCCGCGATCCCGCGCATCGGCCGCAAGATGGGGCGACTGGCCGCCATTCCTGGCCGCCTGCCCGACCTGCGCCATCCGCCGACGGGCTGCCGCTTCGCGCCGCGCTGCGCCTTCGCGACTGATGACAGCGCCAATCCCCAGGGGCTCCAGGCCGTCGGTGCGCAGCTCGCACGCTGCAGTTCGGCCGAGGCCTTGCGGGAGACGCCCTGGCCGATCCCGCAGGAGACCATCTCCGCTGCCGCGATGACGGCGCCGACGGCCTCGGAACCGGTCGTCGAGGTTCAGAACCTGACCAAGAGTTTCCTCCTCAGCCGGGGCGCCCTGCGCTGGGAGGGCTGGCGACCCGTGCGCGACCCCGTGAGCATCAAACCGGTCGACGGCATCTCACTGACGATCGCGCCGGGCGAGGTCGTGGGGCTGGTCGGCGAGTCCGGTTCCGGCAAGACGACGCTCGGCCGCACCATCCTGCGTCTGATCGAGGCGGATTCCGGCTTGATCCGCATCGCCGGCGAAACCGTTTCCGACAAGCCCCAGCATGCGCTTGAGGCGATGCGGCGCAGCGCGCAGATCGTCTTCCAGAACCCGGACTCCTCGCTCAATCCGCGCAAGACGATCCGCGAGTTGCTTGGGAGGCCGATCGCCCGGTTCGGTCTCGCGCCCAAGGCCGACATCCCCCGGCGGGTCGACGAACTGCTCGATCTGGTGCGCCTGCCGGCCCACTACGCCGACCGCTACGCGCATCAGATGAGCGGCGGCGAGAAGCAGCGCGTCGGCATCGCCCGCGCCCTGGCGACAGAGCCGAAATTCATCGTCTGCGACGAGCCGGTCTCGGCGCTCGACGTCTCCGTCCAGGCGGCCATCGTCAACCTGCTGGCCGACCTGCGCGACCGGCTCGGCGTGGCCTATCTCTTCATCTCGCACGACATCTCGGTCGTCGCCCATCTCGCCGACCGGGTCGCGGTGATGCATCACGGCAAGGTCGTCGAGATCGGCCCCGCCGACCAGATCATGCAGGCGCCGACCCACCCCTACACGATCAGGCTGCTCTCGGCCGTGCCGCGGGTGGATGGCCCACCACGACCGCGTCGCGCGGTCATCCACCGACCGGCGCAGCCCGCGACCGCCGCGGAAGCGCGGGCCTGACGGCAACGGAGCGTGGCGTCGCCAGCGTCAGGCTTGAACCCACGGAACGCGGACGCCACAACAGCGTTCGAACCCGCGCGACAGGCGCGACACATCCGGGGAGAGACGACGATCATGGCATTGCCGCAGACGATGAAGCAGGTGTGCTTCTCAGGACCGGGCGGTCCTGAGGTGATCGCGATCGAAACCGCGCCGGTGCCACAGCCCGGCCCCGGCCAGGTCCTGATCGCGGTCGCGGCGGCCGGCATCAACCGGCCGGACTGCCTGCAGCGGGCTGGCGGCTATCCGCCGCCGCCCGGCGCGACGAAGGTGCCGGGGCTCGAGGTGTCCGGCCATATCGTTTCGGTGGGTGAAGGGGTTGCGGACGCCCGCATCGGCGAGGCCGTCTGCGCGCTGCTGATCAGCGGCGGCTATGCGCAGTATGCGGTTGCCGAGGAGCCGCTGTGCCTGCCGGTGCCGAAACCGCTCTCGCTGCTCGAGGCCGCTGGCCTGCCGGAAAACTACTACACAGTCTATGACAACATCTTCACCCGCGGTCGCCTGAAGGCGGGCGAGCGCATCCTGATCCATGGCGGCTCCAGCGGCATCGGTTCGACCGCGATCCAGCTCGCGAAGAACGCCGGCGCCACGGTCTATGCGACGGCGGGCTCGGCGGAGAAATGCGCGTTCTGCCGCTCGCTGGGGGCGGACGAGGCAATCGACTACCGCGCCCACGACTTCGGCGCCGAGGTCAAGCGTCTCACCGACGGACGCGGCGTCGACGTCATCCTCGACATGGTCGGCGGGCCCTACATTCAGCGAAACATCGCGGCGCTCGCTGTGGAGGGGCGGCTGGTGCAGATCGCCTTCCTGCAGGGCAGCAAGGCGGAGCTCGACCTGACCCCGGTGATGATCCGGCGTCTGACGGTCACCGGCTCGACGCTGCGGCCGCGCTCGGTCGCGCTCAAGGCGGAGATCGCCGCGCATCTGCGCCGCGATGTCTGGCCGCTGCTCGAGACCGGCACGGTGAAGCCGATCATCCACGCGACCTTCCCGCTCGACCAGGCCCGGCAGGCGCACGAGCTGATGGAGTCCAGCGCCCATCTCGGCAAGATCATGCTCGCGGTCGCCTGACGCGCATTCTCGGGCCCCGGGCCGGCTTCACCGCCAGCTTACGGGCCTGAACCGCCTATTTGTCCCAGCGCAGGGCCAGCGGATCGAGTTCGCGCGCGAGCTCGATCAGGCCCTCGCGGGTTTTCGGATGCAGCGGCGTCAGCGGGTGGCGCACGGCCTCGCTCTTGATGACGCCGCCCTCCTTCATCACCGCCTTGGCCGAGCGCAGGCCGCATTGGCGGTTCTCGTAATTGATGATCGGCAGCACCCGGGCATAGAGCGCCGCGGCCTGCTTGCGGTCGCCCGCGGCATGGGCGGCCAGGATCGGCTTGATCAGATCTGGGATCATGGCCGACGTCATCGTGCCGGTCGCGCCGGCGTCGAGATCGGCCATCAGCGTGATCGCCTCCTCGCCGTCGAAGGGGCCGGCCACCGCATCGCCGCCGGCCTCGATCAGCGCGCGCAGCTTGTTGGCCGTGCCGGGCACCTCGATCTTGAAGTAGCGGACGAGCGGCACCTCCTTCGCCAACCTGACCATGAAGGGCACGGTCAGCGTGACGCCCGACAGCGGCGCATCCTGCAGGATGACGGGCAAGCCGCAGGCCTCCGTGACCTGCTTGAAATGCTCGATCATGCCCTGCTCGTCAGCCTTGAGCAGCGCGCCGTGATAGGGCGGCATCATCATCAGCATCTTGGCGCCGGCATCGGCCGCGGCCTTCGCCCGCTGGGCGGCGATGCGGGTCGAGAAATGCGAGGTGGTGACGATGACCGGCACGCGCCCGGCGACCTGCTCCAGCGAGAGATGCATCACCTGCTCGCGCTCGGCATCGGTGAGCAGGAACTGTTCGGAGAAGTTGGCGAGGATGCAGATGCCGTCGACGCCCTGGTCGACCATCAGGTCCATGACGCGGCGGTTGCCGTCGAGATCGAGGTCGCCATTGTCGTGGAAGATGGTCGGGGCGATCGGCAGAATGCCCTTGTAGGGTTCGGTCATGGCGGGTCTCATCGTTGCGGGAAGAGAGGGATGAATTCGGACGCGCGGGATCGAGGCTGCGGCATGATCAGTCGGAGAGGCCGATGACGAAGGCTATCGCCGCTGCGATCCGTGTCGTCTCGTCGGAGCTCAGGCGCCCGATCGGGTGCCCGATCCGGCTGCGCATCAGTGTGACGGGCTTGTCGGCCATGACCTGCGAACGCTCGCGCAAGCCATTGGCTGGCGTGGGTTCGATCGTGATGCGGAAATCCGGAGCATCGATCAGCAAGGACGTCATCTGGCAAAGGACAACGGAACCATGCGCATCGGGCATGGCCCGGCTTTGCATCACGACTGCCGGTCGCGGCTTGCCATAGTCGCCGGCCGAGGAGACAATCACGACGTCGCCGCGGCGAAGATTCATTCGGGTTCGTCAGGATTGTCGAATTCGGAGACTGACTCGATCCAGCGCAGCGCTTCCAGCTCGTCATCGGGATCGAGCCGGGCAACCTGCTCTGCAATCCGGGCGCGAACCTCGGGCGAGCGCGCGTCAGGCAGGAGCAATCGCACCTCGCGCAAGCCTTGCTCGCGCCGACGCTGCCGCATCTCGCGCATCCGTTCTGCGACCGCGGACATGAGACGGCCTCCCGTTTCGATCTCCGAGCGTAACGCGTTACGCCCTGACCCGCAATCGGCAGCGGCATGAGGCGGTTCAGCCTTTGGCCGCCATGGCCGCGGTTCGGCCGCGCAGGGAGCGGACGGCCGAGCCGATCAGCGGCAGCAGCAGCAGGGCCAGACCGATGGCCATCAGCGTGGAGACCAGTGCGTTCGACCAGAAGATCGAGAGCGAGCCCTGGCTGAAGATCATCGACTGGCGGAAGGCATCCTCGGCCTTGTCGCCGATCACCATGGCCAGGATCATCGGCGCGATCGGATAGTCCAGCTTCTTGAAGACATAGCCAACAATCCCGAAGGCCAGCGCGACCCAGATGTCGAACTCCTTGCTGCCGACGGTATAGGCGCCGATGAAGCAGATCATCACGATCAGCGGCGCCACGATCGAGAAGGGAATCCGCAGGATCGAGGCGAAGATCGGCACGGTCGCCAGCACGACGATCACCGCGACGACATTGCCCAGATACATCGAGGCGATCAGGCCCCAGACGAAGTCGGGGCGCTCGATGAACAGCATCGGGCCGGGGTTGAGGCCCCAGATCATCAGGCCGCCCATCATCACCGCGGCCGTGGCCGAGCCAGGGATGCCGAGCGCCAGCATCGGCAGCATCGCGGCCGAGCCCGCGGCATGGTCGGCGGTTTCCGGCGCTATCACGCCCTCGGGCTCGCCCTTGCCGAACTTGTCGGGGTTGCGCGAGGAGCGCTTGGCCATGGCGTAGCTCATGAAGGAGGCCGCGGTCGGCCCACCGGGCGTGATGCCCATCCAGATGCCGATCGCGCTGGAGCGCAGCAGGGCGAACCAGTAGCGCGGCATCTTCGCCGCCGTGCGCAGCACGTCGCGGACGCGGACCTTGGCAGCGACGCCGTCGAAGCGCAGCCCCTCCTCCATCGTCAGAAGCAGTTCGCCGATGCCGAACAGCCCGATCACGGCGATGAGGAACGAGACTCCGGCGAGCAGCGCATCGAACTCGAAGGTCAGGCGGACATTGCCCGAAACCGAATCCATGCCGATCGAGGCGAGCGCGAAGCCGACGCCCATCGCGACCACCGATTTGAAGGGCGACGCGCCGCCGAGCCCGATGAAGCTCGCAAAGGTCATGAAATAGACCGCGAAATATTCCGGCGAGGAGAAGCGCAGGGCGAAATTGGCGACCCAGCCGGCCAGCAGGGTGATCAGGATGACGCCGGCCATGGCGCCGAAGCCGGCGGAGAGGAAAGCGAAGGACAATGCCTCCGTCGCCCTGCCCTGCTTTGCCATCGGGTGGCCGTCGAAGGTCGTCGCCACCGAAGACGGCTCGCCGGGGATGTTGAACAGGATCGAGGTCGTCGAGCCGCCAAAGAGCGCGCCCCAGTACAACGACGTCAGCAGGATGATCGCCGAGACCGGGTCCATTGTGAAGGTGAGCGGCAGCATCAGCGAGACGCCGTTGGGCGCGCCGAGGCCCGGCAGGACGCCGACCAGGATGCCCAGCAGCACGCCCGCCATCATCAGCAGGATGTGGTGGGTCGTGAGCACGACCGAGAAGCCGTGCATCAGCGAGGCGACATTATCCATGGCAGCGTCCTCGTTGCGATCGGATGGCGGTCAGAGCCCGAGCATCCGCTCGAGCGGGCCCTTCAACAGCCCGATCTGGAAGAAGCGTTCGAAGACGACATAGAAGACGAAAGCCGCTACGAGCGCGCTGGCGAGCGACACTAGCCAGCCATAGCCGCCCTGAAAGCGCATCGCGTAGAAGAGATAGGCGATGGTCGCGACATACATGCCGGCAAAGGCCGTGATCACGACGAAAGCCACGAGCGGCAGGAAGAACGAGAGGACGCGGCCCGCGCGCTCGCGATCGAGAAAGATCTCGTTGACGATCGCCGCGCCGCGCCGGTGCTGGACCAGCGTGATCACGAGGGTTCCGAGGCTGGCCAGCGCCACGAGCGCGCCGGTGTAGAAGGGGAACGCGCCGGGCTGCGGGCCCGACGAGTCCCAGCCGATCCCGAATTCGAGCGCGCCATAGACGATGACGAGGCCAAAGAGCATCGTCATTAACGCAGTCGCCGTCTCGGCCCAGAAGCGGGTGATCATGGGCGATGTCCTCGTGATCGGGTTTGTTGTCGAGCGCCACGTCATCGCGAGAGCGAAGCGACGAAGCCATCCAGAGGACGTAGAGCGCGGCCGCCCTGGATGGCTTCGCTACGCTCGCACTGACGGCAAGCGGCGGCTTACTTCGCGATCCAGCCTTCGGCCTCGAAGACCTTCTTGTTGGCGGCATCGTCCTTGGCGACGAAGTCGGCCAGGTCGTTGCCCTTCATGAAACGTCCGGTCTGCGCGGTGCGGCTGACGAATTCCTTCCACTCCGGAGTCTGGCTGACCTTCTCCAGCACGCCCTCGTAGAAGGTGACGGCCTCGGCGGGCACCTCGGCGGGCAGCCAGACGGTGCGCGGCATCTGGAAGGTCTCGATCGGCAGGCCGGCCTCCTTGCAGGTCGGGATGTCGCCCCAGCCCTTGCCGTCGAACACCGGATCGCTCTTGGCCAGACGCACCGGCGAGAAGACGCAGAGCGGCTTGACCTGACCGGCCTTCCACTGGCCGATGTTCTCGTTGGGGTTGTTGACGTTGGAGTCGATATGCCCGCCCGCGAGCTGCACCGCCGCCGCGCTGCCGCCCTGGAACGGCACGTAGATCATCTTGGCGCCGGTCGCGTCCTGGATCATCGAGGTCAGCGTCTGGTCGGTGTCCTTGGACTGGCTGCCGCCCATCTTGAAGCCCATCGGCTTGGCCTTGACGGCCTCCAGATAGGCCTTGGCGTCCGTGTAGGGGGCATCACCCTTGACCCAGAGCAGGAACTCGTCGAGCGCGAGGCCCGCCACAGGGGTCAGGTCGCTGAACTTGTAGCCGAGCTTGGCGACATAGGGCAGCAGATAGGCGTTGTTGGTGCCGAAGATGACGCGGTTGGGGTCGCCCTTGGCGCCCTTGCCATAGACATAGCCTTCGGCGCCCGAGCCACCGCCCTTGTTCACGACGACGATCGGCTGGTCGATCAGCTTGTGCTTGCTGATGATCGACTGGATCATGCGGGCGAAGTTGTCGGTGCCGCCGCCGGCGCCCGAGGTGACGACGAACTCGACCGGCTTGGTCGGCTGCCAGGCCTGGGCCGCTCCGGCTCCGCCGATGGCGATGGAGCCTGCGAGCATGGCCGTGATGCTGATGGTCTTCATGTGTTTTCTCCCTGGATGATCGATGTTTCGCGACCGCTCTTGAGCGGCGGTCTTTGAAAGGAACTCCGGTGTCAGGCGGCGGCTTTGGCCCTCGCCTTGCCGTCCTGCGCCATCTTGATGGCCAGAGCGAGCGCAGCGCGGGTCGCCCCGAGATTGGCGACGCCCTTGCCGGCGATCTCATAGGCCGTGCCATGGGCGGGCGTGCAGATCGGGAACGGGAAACCACCGATCAGGGTGACGCCGCTGTCGAAGCCGATCAGCTTCATCGCGATCTGGCCCTGGTCGTGATACATCGTCAGAACGGCGTCGAAATCGCCGTTGCGGGCGCGCAGGAACACGGTGTCGGAGGGGAACGGCCCTTCGACGGTGAAACCCCGGGCCTTGGCGGCCGCGACCGCGGGCTCGATGGTGTCGATTTCGTCGCGCCCGAAATTGCCGCCGTCGCCGGCGTGGGGATTGATGCCCGCCACCGCGATGCGCGGCGGGTCGAATCCGGCCAGGCGCAGATTGGCGTCGGCCAACGTCAGCGCCCTCAGGATGCGCTCCTGCGTGATGTTCTGCGCGACCTCCGAGAGCGGGATATGCGACGTCACCCGCGCATTCCACAACCTGCCGAGGATGTTGAACTCGCTCGCAGGCCCCTCGAAACCGATCGCGTCGCGCACGAAGCGGATCTCGTCGTCATAGCCGGGATAGGCGAAGCGCATCGCCGCCTTGTTGAACGGCGTGAAGAACACGGCATCGGCCTGGCCCGCGGCGGCGAACTGCAGAGCGCGGCGGAAATTCGCGGTCGCGGCCTTGCCGCCGGCGAGCGTCGCCTTGCCACGCTGGAGGTCGGCCGGGTCGTGGTTGGCGAGATCGACGAAGACGGGGCGCTCGCCCAGCGGCAGCGCGTCGCCATCCCTCACGAGGCGCACCTGCGGGTCCGCAGACCCGTCCTTGATGCCAAGTTCCAGCAGGCGGGCATCGCCGAAGACGACATAGCGCGCCGCCGCCCGCAGGTCGGGCTCGGACAGAATGCGCGCCGTCAGTTCCGGGCTGATGCCCGACGGATCGCCCATCGCGACGGCGATCACCGGCAGTCCGCTGTCCGTGCGCTCACCCATCGCCTGCTCCGTTTCTCGCCTGATCGTTCAATGGACCTCTGGCTAACACAGCCGTTTCTCGTCTACAAGTATGCTGTATGCAGCATAACCGAATGGCGATGGACGGCCGGAGACGCGGCCCCGCGCTGGGCGAAAAGCCTGCCTTCTGGAGGATCCGATGAATTTCCACGCGCAGTATGCGGGCGTCACGCGACCGGTCGCGACCTGCCTGGTCGGCAGCGGCGGGTTTGGCCGCAGCTACCTCGCCCAGACGCGAAGGACCCCTCTGGTCAATGCGCGCATCGCTGTCGATGTCACCGCCGCAGCCGCCGGATCGGCGTTTGCCGCAGCGGGCTTCGACCCGACCGACATCGCGCTCTGCGAGACGCCCGCCCAGGCGATGGCGGCCTGGGACGCCGGCCAGTGCGTCGCGGCCGGCCAGCTGGAAACCGTCATCGCCCTGCCCTTCCAGCTCCTCGTCGAAGCCACGGGCAGCCCGGAGGCGGCGACCCGCCACAGCCTGGTGGCGATAGAGGCCGGGCGCCATGTCGCGCTCGTGTCGAAGGAGGCCGACAGCGTCGTCGGGCCCGGCCTCGCCCGGCTCGCCCGCGAGAAGGGAGTCGTGGTGACGCCAGTCGACGGGGACCAGCCGAGCCTGCTGATCGGGCTGGCGAGCTGGGCCGAAGTGCTGGGCCTCGAGATCGTCGCGATCGGCAAATCCAGCGAATACGACTTCGTCTTCGATCCGGCGACGGGCTCGGTGACCTGCAATGGCGTGACCCGGCTTCTGCCGGAGCTGCGCCAGCACTGGATCGGCGGCGACCCTGCGACCGTCGCGAAGACCGCCGCCGCGCGGGCCCGCATGCTGGGCCAGGCCTTCCCGCTGCGCGCCGTGCCCGATCTGTGCGAGATGATGCTCGTCGCGAACGCGCTCGATTACAGCGCCGATAGCCCGGGCTTCCACGCTCCGCCTGCGCGCATCCCGGAACTGGCCGACCTGTTCGCATCGACCGCCGAGGGCGGGCTGATGTCGGGCCCGCGTCGCATCGACGTCTTCCACCATCTGCGGCTAGCGGAGGAGGCAAGCTTCGCCGGAGGCGTCTTCGTCGTCGTGGCCTGCGACAATGCCGAAACCTGGGACATGCTCGCCGGCAAGGGCCATGTCGTCGGGCGCGTGGCCAAGACGGCGATGCTTTACCTGCCGCGCCACCTGCTCGGCGTCGAGGTCGCGACCTCGATCCTCGACGCCGCCGGGCTCGGCCGGTCCGGCTATGGCGAGGATTATCGCCCGCGACAGGACCTCGTCGCAGTCGCGCAGCAGGATCTGCCGGCGGGCACGGTTCTGACGATGGGTGGGCATCACCACAGCATCGCGGGCGTCGGCGCCGAGGTGCGACCGGCCGCGGCGCTCGCGCACGACCGCCCGGCTCCGTTTTATCTCGTCGCCGACCGCCGGCTGGTCCGCGATGTCGCGGCAGGGAGCGCGATCTGCCTGGGCGACGTCGAGATCGCGTCGGATTCAGACCTGCTGGCGATGCGCCGACGGCAGGACGCGATGTTTGCAGGCGCGGGCCCGTCGGGCGTTTGACAGCGCGCAGTGCACATGCCGTAACCGGCGCAGACAGGACAGGTACACAAGCAATGAGCGAGCCTGCGACCGACTATCCCCGGATCACGCGCCGGACGCTCCATGACGAGGTTCTGGAGCGCCTGCGCGACATGATCATCGAGGGGCGGCTCGAACCCGGCCAGCGCATCAATGAAGGCCTGGTCGGGGCGCAGCTCGGCGTCTCGCGTACGCCGCTGCGGGAGGCGATCAAGACGCTCGCCAGCGAGGGGCTGGTCGAGATCCTGCCGGCCAAGGGCGCGATCGTGCGGCGGTTCTCCGCGCGCGACCTCGCCGATGTGCTGGAAGTCCTGAAGGCCCTCGAGCAGCTCGGCGGCCGCATCGCCTGCGCGACGGCCAGCGATGCGACGATCGAGGCGATCCACGCTTTGCACCGCGAGATGATGGCGCTCTACCAGAGCCGCAACCGGCTCGAATACTTCAAGCTGAACCAGGCGATCCACAGCGCGATCGTCGCGGCCTCCGGCAATGCTGCGCTGATCGAGATGCACGCCACGCTGCAGTCGCGGATCAAGCGTCTGCGCTTCGTCGGCAATGAGGGCCCGGTGAAATGGGCCGGCGCCGTGGCCGAACACGAGGAGATGATGGCGGCGCTGCTGAAGCGCGACGCGGCCGAGCTCGGCCGCATCATCGGTGTCCATATGGATGCGACCCTGCTGCGGGTGCGCGAGGTGCTCTGACCGGGCGCCGACCGGGCCGGGTCAGCGCTCTCCCGTCGGCGCCGCGTTGGCCTGATCGAGCCGCCTGACCGTCTCTTCCAGGCTCTCCGCCACGCCGAGCATGAAATCCTTGCCGAAGCCGATGATCGTGTCGGGCGGCTCGCCCTTGAAGGTGTAGACCACGCTGACCAGGGCTGGATTGACGTAGACGGGCTTGCCGTCGGCCGGCGAGGTGAATTGGCAGAGCTTGGACATCGGTCTCTCGCGACTCATTGCAAAGCGAGAGCTATACGACGGATGCCGCGCCGAAGCAGAGGACTTCGCTCCGGCGGCGTCTGGGTCGAACGCAGGCGGCATTGTTCCCGGATGTCCAAGCCGCGCACTTCATAGTAAGCCCTGAGGTCGATGGATTTCGCCGCACTGCCCACGAGCCTCACCGATCACGGCCCCCTCCTGCTGACGGCGATTCATGTCGTCACCGCTGGCCTGGTGACGCTCCATGCCCTGCTGCGAAAGCGCGACGTGCCCGCTGCGATCGGCTGGATCGGCCTCGCCTGGCTGTCGCCCTTCTTCGGCCCGCTGCTCTATTTCGGCTTCGGCATCAACCGGGTGAAGCGCCGCGCCCGGCGCCTTCGCGGGCCCGACGATGGCGGCATGCGCGGCCGGCGCAGCGTCGTCGCAGCCGGGCCCACCGGCAGCCTGCAGACGGCCGTGGGCCGGATCACCGGCTCGCCGACCGAGGGAGGCACCGTCGAAGCCGTGCTCGATTGCGGTGACGAAGCCTATCCAAAGATGCTGGCGGCGATCGAGGCGGCGACGACGAGCATCGCGCTCTCGACCTTCATCTTCCGCACCGACGAACTCGGCCTGCGCTTCGTCGATGCGCTCGCGGCGGCGCATCGGCGCGGCGTAGCGGTGCGCGTCCTCATCGACGGCTTCGGCGGCGGCTTCCTGTTCTCGCGCGCTTATCACGCCCTGCGCCGGGAGGGGGTTCCGGCCGCGCGCTATCTGCACTCGCTGCTGCCCTGGAAGATGCCACTGCTCGATCTGCGGCTGCACAAGAAGATCCTGCTCATCGACGGCAAGTTCGCCTTTGTGGGCGGCCTCAACATCGGGGCGGAGAACGTGCTGGCGACGAAGCCGCGCGAGCCGGTGCGCGATGTCCACTTCATCGTCGAGGGGCCGGTAGCGCGGCAGGTGATGGACAGCTTCCAGGACGACTGGGCCTTTTCGACCGGCGAGGTGCTCGACGGCCCGGCCTGGTATCCGCAGGTGCATGCCGTCGGCACGGCGACGGCGCGGGCGATTTCGTCGGGCCCCGACCAGAGCGGCGACCAGCTGATGCTGGTGCTGCTGTCGGCGATCAACGCGGCCTCGTCGTCGCTGCGGATCGCGACTCCCTATTTCCTGCCCGACGAACAGGTCATCACGGCGCTCCAGCTGGCCGCGCTGCGCGGCGTCGCCGTTCACATCGTCATTCCCGGCCGCAACAATCACCGCCTCATGGGCTGGGCGATGCAGGCGCATATCCGCCCGCTGCTCAAGGCCGGCTGCCATGTTTGGCGTTCGCCGGCGCCATTCGACCATTCCAAGCTCGCCACAGTGGACGAGAGCTGGAGCCTGATCGGCAGCGCGAACTGGGACGCGCGCAGCCTCAGGCTGAACTTCGAGATCACGCTGGAGTTCTATGACGGCGCCCTAGCGCAGCGCATCTCGACCCTCATCGACAGCAAGCGCAGCGACGCGTTGACGCTGGACCAACTCGACGCACGCTGGCCAATCGTGAAAATTCGTGATGCGGCGTCGCGGCTGCTGATGCCCTATCTGTGAGGCGATGAGCGAGGTCGCGTGAAGGTCGCATCCTACAACATCCACAAGTGCCGCGGCACCGACCGACGCGTTCGCCCCGACCGGATCGTCTCCGTGCTGGCCGAGATCGGTGCCGATCTCGTGGCGCTGCAGGAGGTCGACCGCCGCTTCGGCCAGCGCACCGGCTTGCTCGACCCCGCCGCGATCCTGCGCGAGACCGGCCTGCACCTGCTGGTCCAGTCCGATGTCGTCGACGGACATGGCTGGCACGGCAATGCGCTGCTCGTGCGCGGCGAGCCCCTGTCCTACCGGCGCTTCCGCCTCAAGCTACCCGGCGTCGAGCCGCGCGGCGCGGTCGTCGCCGAACTCGACCTCGGCGAAGGCAAGTTCCGCGTCATCGCGGCCCATCTCGGCCTGCTGCGTCGCTCGCGGATCGACCAGGCGAGGGCCCTGCTGCAGGCCTTCCTCGAGCTGACGCCGATGCCCACGATTCTTCTGGGCGATTTCAACGAGTGGCGCCGCAACCGGCGCTCCGCGCTCGGCGTGCTCACGCCGCATTTCGCGGACATGCGGCATCCTCCGAGTTTCCCGTCGCGCCGCCCCATGCTGTCGTTGGACCGGATCCTGGCCTGGCCCGACGGGCTGATCTCCGAGCTTTGCGCGCATGACACGCCCCTGGCGCGCCAGGCATCCGACCACCTGCCGCTGAAGGCCAGGGTCGATATCTCGCGCTGGCAGGCCGACGTCGAAACCGCCGCCTGAGCGCGCCGCGCTACGGCCGCGCTGCGGCGATGGCGGGCGCCTGTCTGGCGAAGCGGGCCTCGACCGTGGCGATGTAGGCGTCGCGCGAGGGCCCGAGATGCCGCCGGCACAGCGCGACGAGGCCCTCGCGGTCACCCGCCGCCAGGGCCCCGATCATGGCGACATGCTCGTCGCAGGCGAGCCGCAGATGCTCCGGGCTGGCGGCCGTGATCGAGCGCGCGCCATGGACCTTCTGCGCCAGCCCCTGGATGAGTTCGACGAGATGAGGATTGCCGCAGGCGCCAAACAGCGTCTCGTGGAAGCGCATATTGGCGCGGAAGGCCGCGCGGGCATCGGCGCTCTCGACCGCCGCTGCGTGCTCTCGCTGGACGTCGCGCAATTGGGTGAGGATGGCGGGCGAAGCCGGCAGCGGAATCTGCTCGGCGGCCAGCGTCTCCAGCGCCTCGCGCACCGAATAAATCTGCCGCACTTCGAGCGGATCGAGCAGTTTCACCACGGCGCCCCGGTTGGGGATGCGCTCGACCAGGCCGACGCGCTCCAGATCGGCCAGCGCCTCGCGCACGACATGCCGCTTCACACCGAGCCGCTCGGCCAGATCCTCCTCGACCAGACGCTCGCGCGGCAGGAGCCAGCCGAGGACGATCTCCTCCTCCAGCATGGCGGCGACAACGCGGACGCGCTCCGTGGTCTGGGCCTTGAGGGCTGTCCGGTCCTTTATGAGAGGCATTTGCATGACTGTTTATAACGCCTCGACATAATTGTTGACAATCCTGGCGGCGACCATATTCCTGACCCCATGAGCACGTCCGACGATACCCCATCCTCCAAGCCTGCGGCCCGCGGCATGCGCCGCAACCTCGCGACCTATGGCGACCCCGGCTTCTCACTGTTCCTGCGCAAGGCCTTCATCAAGGCCGCCGGCTTCTCGGACGACGCGCTCGACCGGCCGATCATCGGCATCACCAACACCTTCAGCGACTTCAACCCCTGCCATGGCAATGTGCCCCGGCTGATCGAGGCGGTGAAGCGCGGCGTGATGCTGGCGGGCGGTCTGCCGATGGAGTTCCCGACGATCTCCATCCACGAATCCTTCGCCAACCCCACCTCAATGTTCCTCCGCAACCTGATGGCGATCGACACCGAGGAGATGATCCGGGCGCAGCCCTGCGACTCCGTGGTGCTGATCGGCGGCTGCGACAAGACCGTCCCGGCCCAGCTGATGGGCGCGGTCAGCGCGGATGTGCCCGCGATCCAGCTGATCACGGGGCCGATGCTGGTCGGCCACCACAAGGGCGAGATCCTCGGCGCCTGCACCGATTGCCGCCGGCTCTGGGGCCAGCACCGCGCCGGCCAGATCGACGAGGCCGAGATCGAGGTGCTGAGCGGACGCCTTGCGCCCACCCAGGGCACCTGCATGGTGATGGGCACCGCGAGCACGATGGGCTGCCTGGTCGAGGCGCTCGGCATCGCGCTGCCCGGCTCGGGCACCATCCCCGCGACCCATGCCGACCGCATCCGCGCTGCAGAGGCCAGCGGACGCGAGGCGGTGCGGCTGGCCCAGGGCGGGCCGAAGCCGAGCGAACTGCTTACCAAGACCGCGTTCCGCAACGCGCTGACCGTGCTGCAGGCGATCGGCGGCTCAACCAACGGGCTGGTGCATCTGGCAGCCATCGCGCGCCGCGCCGGGCTGTCGATCGATCTTGAGGAGTTCGACGCCATCGGCCGCCAGGTGCCGGTGCTGATCGACCTCAAGCCCTCCGGCGACCACTACATGGAGCATTTCCACTGGGCCGGCGGCGTGCCCAAGCTGATGAAGGAGCTCGGCGACCTTCTCGACCGCTCGGCCCCGACCATCGACGGGCGCACGATCGGCGAGATCGCCGATGCCGCCGAGGACGTGCCCAACCAGACGATCATCCGCACGGCCGCGAGCCCGGTGAAGCCGACCGGCGGCATGGCCGTGCTGCGGGGGAATCTCGCGCCGGGCGGGGCCGTGATCAAGCATTCGGCCGCCTCGCCTGCCCTGCTGACGCATACCGGCCGCGCCGTGGTGTTCACCTCGGTCGAGGACATGGTCACGCGCATGGACGATCCCGATCTCGATGTGACCGCCGACGATGTGCTCGTCCTGACCAATGCCGGTCCCCGGGGCGCGCCCGGCATGCCCGAGGCCGGCTACATCCCGATCCCGAAGAAGCTGGCGCAGGCCGGCGTCAAGGACATGGTGCGGATTTCCGACGCCCGGATGAGCGGCACCGCCTTCGGCACCATCGTGCTGCACATCACGCCGGAATCCGCGGTCGGCGGCCCGCTCGGCCTCGTGCGGGACGGCGACATGATCCGGCTCGACGTCGAGGCGCGCGAGATCGCGCTCCTGGTCGACGATGCCGAGCTCGCGCGGCGCAAGGGCGAATGGCAGTCGCCGGCGCATCTGGCCGAACCCTCGCGTGGCTACCGTCATCTCTATCTCACAACCGTCCTGCAGGCCGATGAGGGCTGCGACTTCGACTTCTGCTGATCGACCAGCCCGGCTCCAGCTTCCTGTAGGAGACTGGAGCCGCCCCGTTCGTCTACCGCCTGCCTTGGAGACATCATCCCCATGATCGACCGTCGTCATCTCATCGGCACGCTCGCCGGCCTTGCGCTGGCCTTGCCGACCGCGGCCTTCGCCCAGGCCTATCCGCAGAAGCCGATCACACTGGTCGTCCCCTACGCGCCGGGCGGCGCGACGGACATCATCGGCCGCGTCGTCGCGGAGGAGATGTCGAACGGCCTCGGCCAGCGCGTCGTCGTCGAAAACCGCGCGGGAGCCGGCGGCAGCGTCGGTGCAGCGGCGGCCGCCCGCTCGCAGCCCGATGGCTACACGCTGCTGCTGGGCGCGCTGACCAGCCATTCGATCAATGTCGGGCTCCAGGCCAAATCCGGCTTCGATCTCAAGAAGGATCTCGTTCCTGTCGGGCTCGCCGGCAATGTCGGGCTGGCGCTCGTCGTCCATCCTTCCGTGCCCGCCAAGACGGTCCCCGAGCTGATCGCGCTGATCAAGGCCAAGCCGGACGATTATTCCTATGCGTCCTCGGGACAGGGCTCGCCGCAGCATCTCTCGGGCGAACTGTTCAACCTGAAGGCCGGCACCAAGATGCCGGTGGTGCCCTATCGCGGCTCCGGCCCGGCCATGACCGACATGGTCGCGGGGCAGGTCAAGATCATGTTCGACACGATTCCCGCCGTTCTGCAGCATGTGAAGGGTGGTTCACTTAAGGCCATCGCGACCACGGGCACGGAAGCCTCGCCCTTCATGCCGGAGACGCCGACAGCCATCTCGCAGGGTCTGGCCGGCTTCGAGGTCTCATCCTGGTTCGGGCTGCTCGCTCCGGCCGGCACGCCGCAACCGATCCTCGACAGGCTCAATGCCGAACTCAACAAGGCTTTGCAGAGCCCGAAGCTGAAGGAAGCTTTCGCGCTGCAGGGCGTCGTGCCCAAGCCGAGCACGCCGGCGGAAGCCGCCGCCCGCATCGACAGCGAGATCGCCAAATGGGGCGACCTGATCAAGTCCAGCGGCATCAAGGCCGAGTGAGCGATCAGGGTCCGTCGATCATGAACGAAACCGCCGAGCCGGGCGCCGTCCAGCATCTCGCCATCGTCGGCGCCGGCATGATCGGCGCCAGTTGGGCGGCGCTCGCCAGCGCCCATGGCGTGTCCGTCAGCGCCTATGATCCGCATGAGGAGGCGCGCGAGCGCTTCCTCGGCCATGTCGAGCGGGCGCGAGCCCAGCTGACGGAGCTCGGACTGAGGGGCAGCGCCCCGGTCTCGTTTTCGACGGATCTCGCGGCGGCGCTCGACGGCGCCGGCTTCGTCCAGGAGAACGGACCGGAGAACGAAGCGGTCAAGCGCGCGCTGCTCGCGCAGATCGACGCGCTGCTGCCGCCGGACGCGATCATCGCCAGCTCGACCTCGGCGCTGGTGCGCAGCACCATCGTCGCCGATTGCGCGAGGCCGGAGCGGATCGTCGTGGCACATCCGTTCAACCCGCCGCACCTGGTCCCGCTCGTCGAGATCGTCGGCGCCGATCCCGACGTCGTCGCCCGGGCGGCCGCGTTCTACCGCTCGCTCGGCCGACGCCCGGTCGTGCTCAACCGCGAAATGCCCGGCCATATCGCCAACAGGCTGGCCTCGGCGCTCTATCGCGAGGCGGTGTATCTCGTCGAACAGGGCGTCGCGAGCGTCGCCGACATCGATGCGGCGCTGTGCAACGGGCCGGGCCTGCGCTGGGCGCTGATGGGCCCGCACATGACCTACCATCTGGGCGGCGGCGAAGGCGGCATTGCCGGCTACCTCGCCCATCTCGGGCCGAGCCAGGTGCGGCGCTGGCAGTCGCTCGGCGATTCATCGCTGGATGCCGGCGTCCAGGCCAAGATCGTCGCCGGTGTCGCGGAGGAAGCCGACGGCCGTTCGATCGCCGAGCTGGAAGCGCGCCGCGACGAAGGTTTGCTGGCCGTGCTGAAAGCCCGCACGCTCGTCAGCGAGTGACAAGGCGACCCGATCCGATGACCCAGACTGTCAACGCCGCTCCCCGCATCGCGCTCATCCATGCGCTCGAGGAGTCTGTCCTGCCGGCGCGCGCGGCCTTTGCCGCGAACTGGCCCCAGGCGAAGCCCTTCGACCTGCTGGACACCTCGCTGGCGATCGATCTGGCGGCGCGCGGCAGCCTCGATGCGGCGATGACCGAACGCTTCCGGACGCTGGGGCGCTATGCCGCCGCAACCGAGGGCACCGAGGGGCCGGCGCAGGCGATCCTCTTCACCTGTTCGGCCTTCGGCCCGGCGATCGACGCGGTCAAGCGGGCGCTCCCGATCCCGGTCCTGCGCCCGAACGAATCCGCGTTTGCGGAAGCGCTGGCGCTGGGCGGACGCATCGGCCTGATCGTGACCTTCGCCCCGTCCCTGCCCTCGCTGACGCAGGAGCTCAGCGAGATGGCCGGCCGCCCGGTGAATGTCGCGGGCGTGGTGGTCGAGGGCGCGCTGGCCGCGCTGAAGGCCGGCGACGGGCAAACCCATGACCGGCTCGCCGCCGAGGCCGCCGCAAAGCTGGCGGGCGTCGACCTGCTCGTCCTCGGCCAGTTCTCGCTCGCCCGCGCCCGGCCCGCCATCGCGGCTGCAACGGGTTTGCCGGTCATCACGACGCCCGACGCCGCCATTCGCGGGCTCCAGCGCGCCCTGCTGGAACGCGGCTGACGCGGCCGTGGATGGCCTCGCCGGCCATCCAGCAATAAGTCCGCTTGATCGGCCGCAACCCCGGTATGCAAAAATATTTACCCTGAATTGCCCTTGACGCATGACTGGGTCGTTCCAATCTGAAGGAGCGAACCCGGGTCCGGGCCCCTCTGGCAGCGACGCTGCGATGTCGGACTCTTCCACCTGACGAGCGCCCATGCGCTCCGATCTTGGGAGCACCGACGCCATGTCGACTGCCTATGCCTTCTCTCCGCAGCGCTCACGCGCCGAAACCCTCGAACGCCTGGACGCGATCGCACGCCTGCTCGACTCGGCGATCCGCGTGCCCGGCACCACCATCCGCGTCGGCGCCGACGCGCTGCTCAACGTCATTCCCGGTGTGGGCACGCTCCTCGCCAAGGGTGTCTCGGCCTCTCTCGTCTACGAGGCCCGGCGTCACGGTGTGCCGACGCTCACGCTCTGCCGCATGGCGGGGCGGGTCGGCATCGACCTCGCGATCAGCGCCGTGCCCGTGGTCGGCTGGTTCGGCGATGCGTTCTATCGCGCCAACCTGAAGAACATCGACGAGTTGCGCCGCCATCTCGGCGCGGTGGACCGGTCGCGGTCGGCCGCCTCGTCGGGCTTCGGACGCTGAGCCATGCGAATCTCCATCTGGATCGCCGCCGGCGGCGCGCTCGCCTTCTGGAGCCTGCTCGCCTGGGCCGGGCATGCGCTGCTCGACTGGACGAGCGAATGGGCGGCGGTCAACGCCGATAGGGTGTCATCGGTCCCGGAGATCGTCGAGACGGTCTCGTGGGGCTTCCGCAGCCTGGGCAATGCCAGCGAGATCATCGTCGTGATCGTCTGGGCGCTGGGCTCGATCCTGATCATCGGCGTGGCGGGGCTGGCCAATCGCTTCCTCGCCAGGCGCAGCGCCAAATTCCGTGACCTCAAGACCTGGAAAGGGTGAGACATGCCGACACGCCACAACCGAAACCAAGCCGACCTCCAGCGCGATCTCGATCTCTGGCATGACGAGGAGGCGAGCCTCCAGATCGAGACCATCGCCGCCGGCTGCGCGCTGATCGCCTATGCCGACGGCATCGTACGCCCGGCCGAACATGACAGCATGGCCGCCTCGCTCTCCCGCTTCGGCCTGGTCGACGAGCGCTCCCGCGAGGAGCTTCTCGCCGAATTCGAGCACGCGACCGCGCGTTTCGAGATCGATCCCTCAACCGGCGAACGCGCCGCGCTGGCGGCGATCGAACGGCTGCGCGGCAAGGCGCGGTTCGCCCGCGCGCTCGTCGAGACCTGCCGGATGATCGGGGAAGCCGACGGCCACTACATCGTCGAGGAGCAGTCGGCGCTGGTGAAGATCTGCCGCCAGCTCGGGCTCGAGCCGGTGGAAGCGGGCGCCTTCACGATGCAGGCCGGACCTTCAGCGGCGCTGCCGCGGTAAAACCCGTCGCGAACGGCTCATCCCTGCTGCCGCCAGTCCGGTCCATAGGCCCGCTCCACGCCCTCGGGGGTCGCATAGCCCCGGCGCAGGTCGTCCTCGACCTGACGCGCCGACCGGTCCGCCGGAGAGCCGAAACCCGCCCCGCCGGCCTCCCGCAATGTCAGCCTGTCGCCGGGCGCCAGTTCATGACGCCCCTGCGGCGAGATCGTCTCGCCGTTGACGAGATGCTCGCGGCACGCGCCGGGCTGCCCGCCGGCGAAGCCCTGTGCCGGAAAGCGGGTGCGGTTGGCCATCGAGAAGACGCTGACCGGGGCGCCGCTGTCGTTGTGCAGGACGATGTCCTGTCCCGGCCCGCCGCGATGGGCGCCGGCTCCGCCCGAATCCGGCCGCAGGACCTTGCACTCGACCACGAGGCCGCTTTCCGGTTCGAACAGCTCGGCCGACATGCCGCCCATATTGGAGGAGCCCGGCGTCGTCGGCTGGCCGTCGAGATCGCTCAGCGCGCCGAAGCCGCCCGCCGCGCAGAAGGTCGTGGTCATGCCCGATCCATCCGGGCGGCGTCCCTGCAGCGTGATGAAGTCGATCAGCCCGCTGCCCGCCATCACGCGGTCGGGCACGACATCGGCCAGCGCCCCGAAGATCAGCGGGGGGATGAAATGGCCGATCACATGCCGGCCGGCCGACGGCGCCGGCGGCACCGCATTGAGAAGGCAGCCGACAGGCGCGCTGATCGCGATCGGTACGGTGGCGCCGTCATTGTTGGGCAGCCGGGGCGCGGTGATGCATTTCAGCGTGTAGAGCGCCATGGAGCGCGTATAGGGCAGCGGCACGTTGATTCCGGCCGAGACGCAGGGTCCGGTTCCGGCGAAGTCGATCGCCACCGCGCCGCCCTGCTTGTCGATGCGACAGGCGAGGCGCCGCACGTCGCCGAACGCTTCGACCTCGACCTCGTTGCGGTAGACCCCATCGGGGATGGCGACCAAAGCCGCCCTCACGGCCGCCTCGGTCTGGTCGATGATCGCCGTCGCGATCGCCTCGACGTCGGCGAGCCCGGCCTCGGACAGGAACTCGCCTAGCTGACGGTCGACCACCTCGAGGCAGCTCACGCTCGCCATGATGTCGCCCAGCACCTGTTCGGGCACCCGGACATTGAGCTTGATCAGCTCGACCAGCGTCTCGTCGCGCACCCCGGCGGCAAAGAGCTTCCAGATCGGCAGACGCAGGCCCTCATGGTAGATTTCGGTGGCTGCGGCCGAGAAGCCCATGCCGCCGATATCGGGCAGATGCGTGATGCTCATCACATAGGCCACGATGCGCCCGCCCCTGAAGACCGGCTTCATTAGGGCGAGGTCGAACATGTGCCCGGTGCCGATGACGGGATCGTTCGAGGCCACGACGTCGCCCGGCGCCAGCCGCTCCGGGGGAAAGCGCATCAGCATATGCGCTAGCGTCACCGGCGCCGTGCCGATGAAGACCGGGATGCATTTGCGGCTCTGCGCGATCAGCCGGCCGCGCGTGTCGAAGATCATCACCGAGAGATCGAAGCCTTCGCGCACCAGCATCGAGAACGAGGTACGGATCAGCGCAGCAGCCCCTTCGTCGGTGATCGAGATCAGCCGGTCCCAGGCAATGGCCAGGTCGATCGGATCGAGCGTGCGACGGGATCCTCCCGGCGGGGGCGACTGGGTCTCGTGCGTCATGGGATGCCGATCTCCGCAACGAGGCTCATATCGGCGTGCACCGCGGCGCGATCGCCGAGATCGAGCAGGGTCGTCGATTCTGCCTCCTCGATCAGGGCCGGGCCGTCCACGATCGCGCCGGGGTGCAGCGTCGAGCGCCGGTGAACCGGACAATCGACGAGGCCGCCGGCCGCCGGGAACCAGGCCAGCCGTCGCATCGCGGTGGCCTCGCCGCCGTCCTCTTCGCCGACCGGGCTGGTGGAGAACTCCCGGGGAGCCGGGGCGCTGGCTTCGACCTTGCAGCCGACGATCTCGATCGGCTCGTCGAGGTTGGTGTGAAAGATTTCGCGATAGCGCTGCGCGAAGGCGCTGCGCAGGGCTTCCCGCAGGCTGCTGCCGCCTTCCGGGAGTTCGACCTCGATGTCGTAGTGCTGCCCGCGATAGCGCATGTCGAAGCGACGATGCCATCGCACCGCGCCGGAAGCGCCCAGCGGCGCGGCGGCCTCGGCATCGAGCTGGGCGAGCAGGACCGCCAGCTCGCCGTCCTCGACCGCGTCGAGCCCGCGCCGGAAGGCGCGCACCGTCTCGAACGCCTGGGCGCCCGACAGCATCCCGAACGCCGACATGACGCCGGCGCCGCGCGGAAAGACCACGCGGGGCACGCGCAGCTTGCGGGCGATCCGCGCCGCATGAAGCGGCCCGCCGCCGCCGAAAGCGACCATGGCGCAGCCGCGATAGTCGAAGCCGCGTTCGGTGGCGTGCATGCGGAAGGCCCGCGCAATGTCCTCATTGGCCATGTCATGCGCGCCCCAGGCGGCGCGCAGGGCATCGACGCTCAGAGGCTCGCCGATCTGGTCGCGATAGGCCGTCAAGGCGGCCTCGCGATCAAGCGACATCGTCCCGCCGAGGAAGCTGTCGGGATGGAGGTAGCCGAGCAGCAGATTGGCGTCGGTGAGCGTCGCCGTCCGCCCGCCCCGGCCATAGCAGACCGGGCCGGGCTCGGCGCCGGCGCTGCGCGGACCGACCCGCAGTCGGCCCAGTCCGTCACGGGCGACGAGGCTGCCGCCGCCGGTTCCGATTTCGGTCATGTCGAGGACGGGAATCTGGAGCGGAAGCCCGCTGCCGGCGCGATATTCGTAGGCATGGGCCGCCTCGAACGCATAGGCGCGAAACGGCCGGCCCTTGCGCACAAGCGCGCCCTTGGCAGTCGTCCCCCCGAGATCGAAGGAGAGCAGATCGCCGCCAGCCACGGCCGTTCCGATCCGGGCCGCGACGAGCACACCGGCGGCGGGCCCCGATTCCAGCAGCTTCACCGGGTAGCGCCTGGCCATGTCGAGGCTCATCAAGCCGCCGCTGGAGGCCATGATCCACAGCCGCCCGCGGAAACCGCCCTCGCCCAGGCCGGTTTCGAGGCGCGACAGATAACGATCGACGAGAGGCTGCGAGTAGGCGTTGGCGCAGGTCGTGGTCCAGCGCTCGAATTCGCGCGGATAGGGGAAGACGTCGGCCGAATGGCTGATGTGGAGGCCCGGATACAGCGCCTTGGCAATCGCACGGGCGCGGCGTTCATGGCTGTCGTCGACATGGGCGTGGAGGAAGCAGATCGCCAGCGCCTCGATGCCCTCCTCCTCGACGAGCCGTCGCGTCTGCGCGGCCACGGCCGTCTCGTCGAGCGGCAGCATGACGGAGCCGTCATGTCTGAGTCGCTCGGGGATCTCGGCGCGCAGGGCCCGCTCGACAATCGGCTCGGCGTAGCGAAGCCTCAGGTCGAACAGGTCGTAGCGCTGCTCGCGGCCGATGTCGAAGAGGTCGCGGAAGCCTTGCGTCACCAGCATGCCGGTGCGGTCGCCGCGGCGCTCGATCAGCGCATTGGTGACCAGTGTGGTGCCGTGGACGATCTCGACGAGGTCCGGCAGGGCGCAAGCCGCCGCCCGGCAGATCGCTAGGGCGCCCTCAAGCACGGCCTGCGAGGGATCGCGCGGCGTCGTCAGCTGCTTGTGGACGCCCAGCCGACGGCCATCGCCGTCAACCAGGGCGAAATCGGTGAAAGTGCCGCCGATGTCGATGCCGAGGCGAAGGCCTCGCTTAGGTGCCGCGTCGCGGGGTTCAGCCATGGTCAGCCGCCAGGGCGGGCCGGGAAAGGCGCAGGAACCCGATATCGTGCCGCGTCGTGCCGTCGCCGCTGGCGAGGTCCGCGATGATCTCGCCGATCACGCTGCAGAATTTGTAGCCGTGCCCCGAGCAGGGCGAGACCAGCACGACCTGTTCGTGGGCGGGGTGACGGTCGAGAATGAAGTGCTCGTCGGGCGTATTGGTGAACATGCAGCTCCGCAGCGCCATCGTGGCGCCGCTCCCTTGCGGGAAGTAGCGCTCGCTGAAGGCCCGCAGGAGCCGCTCGTCCTCGGCGTCGGGCTCGCGCCGGACCGCGTCGGCACGGCTGGTCTCACCAAGGTGGTGGTAGCGTCCGAATTTGAAGCCCGGCACCTCATAGATCGGAAAGCCGTAATAGCGGCCCTCCTCGACCTGGAGATTGAACACCGGGAAGCGGTCGCGGGCGAAGAGTTCCGGTCGCTGCGGCTGCAGCCAGGCGAGGACCTGTCGCTCCGGCACCGCGACAGCCCGAAGCGAGGGCTCGAGATCGCCGATCCAGGCGCCGGCTGCGAGCACCAGGCGGGCGGCCTCATAGCGCCCGCGATCGGTCGTCACGACGACGCCGTCGCCGCCGGGCTTCGCCTCCCAGCCGAGGACCGCCTCGCGGGCATGGATGTCCGCGCCGCTCTCCTGCGCCGCGCGGACATGGGCGACGATTGCCCGCTCGCTGGCGACCAGCCCGCCGCGCGCCTGGAAAACCGCCCGGTGCGACGACGGCAGACGGTATCCCGGCCAGCGCGCATTGACCTCGTCGCCAGTCAGCACCTCATGGGGGAGATCGTGCAGGCGGGCGGAGTTCAGCGCCCCCTGGAACAGCGCATCATCCTCCGGGCTGGCGTCCAGCGAGCCGGTGATGACGAGCAGTTCCTCGCCTGTCGCCTGTTCGATCTCCTCCCAGAGTTCGTAGGCCCGCCGCAGCAGCGGCACATAGGCGGGATCCTCGTAATAGGGCATGCGGATGATCCGGCTGATCCCGTGCGAGGATCCCATGCTGTGGGGGATGTCGAACCGTTCGAGCCCGAGAACCTTCACGCCGCGGCGGGCCAGATGCCAGGCGGCGGCGCTTCCCATGCTCCCGATCCCGACGATGATCACGTCATAGGCCATCTTCCGCACGTCCCGTCCCGATAAGCGCCTGCGCCTGCGATCCCGGCACTGCGCCGGCCTCGTCAGTCTACGCAATATCGCGGCCAGCACAGCGGCCGCCAACCGGTCCGGCGGGCTTTTCCCGTGCGGATGCGCGACCACGCAAATCGGATTTCAGGAGGCCTTTGGCAGGGTCTCCGCAGCGGCGATCGTTGGAAAGGCGCCCGCTAGTCATTGACGTAGCGACATCGCACAAGCAGGTTGAATGCGGGGTTGCGCGTTTCCGGTGCTGGGGGCTGGTCATGATGGTTGCGTTCGGCCGCCTCGGCAGGCCGGCCCGGTGTTTCCGTTCTGCCGGATCGAGGCCGCGGTTGATGATGGCGGCGGCATGGATCGGCATCGGCCTTGGCCTCTCCGGCTGCGCGGGCGACGTCCGCGGCGTTCTCGCACCGGTCGCCGAGGGCGCGCCAGGCGCGAGCAAGGTCACGATGCTGGTGGCGACGACGCGGACCTCCGATCCCGACGCCGGCGTGCTGTTCTCCGGCGCGCGCGGCCCGTCAGCTTTCGCCGAGATCACGGTGTCGCTGCCCCCGGCCGCCAAGCGCAAGGTCGGAGAGGTGCAGTGGCCGAGCCGCCTGCCCGGCGACCCGGCCAACGAATTCGTGACGCTCAAGGTCGACAGGCTCGACCGGACAGCGGCGCTGGCGAGGCTGCATACCGCGGTGGCCAAGATCCCCAAGCGCCGGGTGATGGTGTTCATCCATGGCTTCAACAACCGCTTCGAGGACGCCGTCTACCGCTTCGCCCAGATCGTGCATGATTCCGGCGCGGAGACGGTTCCGGTCCTGTTCACCTGGCCCTCGCAGGGCTCCCTGTTCGGCTACGGCTATGATCGCGAGAGCGCCAACTACTCGCGACACGCGCTGGAGAACCTTCTGCAGGCGCTGGCCAAAGACCCCGCCGTCGGCGAGGTGTCGATCCTGGCCCACTCGATGGGCAACTGGGTGACGCTGGAGGCGCTGCGGCAGATGTCGATCCGCAACCGCCAGATCCCGCCCAAGATCGCCAATGTCATGCTGGCGTCGCCGGATGTCGACATCGACGTGTTCTGGACGCAGGTGCAGGAGATGGAGGGCCGCCGCCCGAATTTCACGCTGTTCGTCTCGACCGACGACCGGGCGCTGGCCGTCTCGCGCCGGGTCTGGGGCAGCACGGCGCGGCTGGGTGCGATCGACCCGGACGTCGAGCCCTACAAGGAGAAGCTCGCCGCCGCGAAGATCACGGTTCTCAATCTGAGCAAGCTGCGCACCGGCGACAGGCTGAACCACGGCAAGTTCGCCGAAAGCCCGGAGGTCGTGAAACTGATCGGCTCGCGGCTGATCGAGGGCCAGCCGATTACGGATTCCCGCGTGGGCGTCGGTGAGCGCCTCATGCAGGTGACCGGCAGCGCCGCTGCGGCCGTCGGCACCGCCGCAGGCCTCGCGATCTCGGCGCCGATCGCGGTGGTCGACCCGCATACGCGGCAGAATTTCCACCACAAGGTCGGCGAAGTGGGCCGCTCGCTCCAGGATGTCGGCGAGGCGACCGGCGATGCGGTCAGCGCTCCCCTCAGCCAGGAATCCTCCCCGCCAATGTGACGCGCGCCGCCGCGAGCTGCGGCGCGGATCGGTCTCTCACTCCTCGTCTTCCCTTGCCCTGCCGGTTTCGACGAGGATGTCGCGTTTTCCGGCGTGGTTGGCGGGGCCGACGATGCCTTCGTTCTCCATGCGCTCCATGATCGAGGCGGCGCGGTTGTAGCCGATCTGCAGGCGGCGCTGGATGTAGGAGGTCGAGGCCTTCTTGTCGCGCAGGACCACCGCCACCGCCTGGTCGTAAGGGTCCTCGCTCTCGGAACTCGCCATCGCGCCCTTGTCGAAGACCGCCCCGTCCTCGCCCTCCTCGCCCGCGGCCTCCTCCTCGGAGGTCACCGCGTCGAGATATTGCGGCCGGCCTTGCGTCTTGAGATGGGCGACCACCTTCTCGACCTCCTGGTCGGAGACGAAGGGGCCGTGGACACGGGTGATGCGCCCGCCGCCGGCCATGTAGAGCATGTCGCCCTGGCCGAGCAGCTGCTCGGCGCCCATCTCGCCCAGGATCGTGCGCGAGTCGATCTTGCTCGTGACCTGGAAGGAGATGCGCGTCGGGAAGTTCGCCTTGATCGTGCCGGTGATGACATCGACCGACGGCCGCTGCGTCGCCAGCACGACATGGATGCCGGCCGCGCGCGCCATCTGGGCGAGACGCTGGATCGTGCCCTCGATCTCCTTGCCGGCGACCATCATCAGGTCCGCCATCTCGTCGACGATCACGACGATGTAGGGCAGAGGCTCGAGGTCCATGACCTCCTCCTCGTAGATCGCCTCGCCGGAATGGCGGTCGAAGCCGGTCTGGACCGTGCGGGTGATGACCTCGCCGGCGGCCTTCGCCTCAACCACCCTCGCATTGAAGCCGTCGATGTTGCGCACCGAGAGCTTCGACATCTTCTTGTAGCGCTCCTCCATCTCGCGCACCGCCCATTTGAGCGCGACCACCGCCTTCTTGGGGTCGGTGACGACAGGCGTGAGCAGATGCGGGATGCCGTCATAGACCGACAGTTCCAGCATCTTGGGATCGACCATGATCAGCCGGCACTGCTCGGGCTTGAGCCGATAGAGCAGCGACAGGATCATCGTGTTGATCGCGACCGACTTGCCCGAGCCGGTGGTGCCGGCGACGAGCAGATGCGGCATCCGGGCGAGATCGACGATCACCGGCTCGCCGCCGATGGTCTTGCCGAGCCCCAGGGCGAGCTTGTGCTTGGAGCTCTCGAAATCCTGGCTCGCCAGCAATTCGCGCAGATAGACCGTCTCGCGCTTGGCGTTGGGCAGTTCGATGCCGATCGCGTTCTTGCCGGGGATCACCGCCACACGCGCCGAAATGGCGCTCATCGAGCGGGCGATGTCGTCGGCCAGCGAAATCACGCGGGAGGATTTGGTGCCCGGAGCAGGCTCGAGCTCGTAGAGCGTGACGACCGGTCCGGGACAGGCCTGGACGATCTCGCCCCTGACATTGAAGTCTTCCAGCACGCCTTCGAGCGAGCCGGCATTCTGCTGCAACGCCTCGGTCGGGATGGCGATCTGAACCTCGGGCGGTTCGGCCAGGATCGTGATCGGCGGCAGCTCGAACGCCGGCGCTCTCACCAGAGCAGGCTCCTCCACGGGAATCGGCGCCGGGGCCTGCGCCGCCGCCTCACGGGCGCGGCGCGTCACGACGATGCCGCCGCCGGGCGTCGGAGCGACGCTGCGGGACAAGGGCACGGCCGGCGCCGCAGCCTGCGGCAGCTCCCCCTGCGCGGCAGCATTTGGCCGGGAGGAGAGCCTGAGGCTCACGCTGTAGCTCGATGCCGGCGGCAAAGGCGACCAGGGCGTCACCGCAGCGGGCACCACGACGCGGGCGCGCGATTTCCTCTCCGCAACAGCCCGGGGCGGGGCGTCGATAACGGACGGCGCCGGCGCAGCCGTCACGGCGCCAGGGCGGTCATGGGCGAGCACTGTTTCAGACTCATCGGGAACGGCGCTGGAGAGCCCTTCCCAGAAAGCGAAATCCGAGATCAGGGCAAAGGGCGTCTGCGTGGGCGCCGCGTCAACCGGAGCGGCTTCAGGTAGTCCGTCCTCCAGGTCGCCAGCGCCGGCCACGTCGTCCAGCAGGGCGTCTTCGTCGAACGCGAGATGGTCGACGTTTTCCACGTCCGCCGGCGGCGCTCCCGCCTCCTCCCTCGCAGCCCAAACCTCTTTCAGGAGCCGGTTGGGCGTGCGCCAGTAGCGCACTTGGGACGGCTCCGACGCGGGACGCATCGCCGGAGCTTCGCCGGGATGGGCCACAGCGGGCATAACGGCATGACCCGCAAGGCGACGTAGGCGACCGGCATCCGGCTGCGCCTGAAGCGGTGGGGGCACCGGGTTCGCGCGGCTGATCCTTCGCGGCCCGGGCGTAGCGCCCGCGGCAGCGGATCGCGAAGCCAGCTCCGCGCCGGCGAACCTGCCATGCTCCAGAGACGAAAAACCATCGACATCAACATTTTGCGTCAGGTCGTAGATGTCAGACTTACGCATGTGATACCGCGAATTCCAGAGGCCCTAACCGTCTGCAACGCCTATCCGGGCAGGGTTAAGGGGCCATGAACGGCGCCTGGAATGTTGGAGACATCGCATCGGCGCAGAAGGCCGATGGCGGCGGCGTGTGAGGCGCGCCCTAGAAGCGTTTCGTCGCGAGGACGTCGAACGTCTTGCCGATCGTCGCCAGCGCCCTGTCGTAATCGGCCAGCGACAGGCAGGCGATCAGCGCATCGATGATGGCGAGCTGGGCGATCCGGCTCGTCATCGCCTCGGTGCGGAACTGGGTTTCGCGCGCCATCGTGTGGAGCACGATGTCTGCATAGGCGAGCAGCGGCGACTTGCCGTAATTGGTGATGCAGATCGTGGTCGCGCCGGCCTCGCGGGCGAGCTTGGTCGCGGTCACCGTCTCATGCGTGCTGCCGGAGTGCGAGATGGTCAGCGTCGCCACATCCGGCCCGGTCAGCGAGGCGCTGATCGCCTGGACGTGGGAATCGACCACCACCTTCGACTCGATGCCGATGCGCAGCAGGCGGTAATTGGCGTCCTCGGCGATCGGCGCGGCGCTGCCGATGCCATAGAGTTCGACCCGCCGCGCCTTCAGGATCGCGGCGACGGCCGCCTCCATCGCCGGCGTGTCGAGCACCCTCATGGTGTCGTGCAGCGCCTGAAGATCGCTGCGGAACACCTTCTCGATCACGGTTCCCGTGTCGTCGGTGCGGACCAGATCCTCATGGATGAACTGCACCGGCTGCACGAGATCGCGGGCGAGCGCGATCTTGACCTGCTGGAAGCCGCGCGCCCCGATCTGCTGGCACAGCGCGATGACGCTGCCCTCGCTCGCTCCGGTGCGCTCGGCCACTTCGGTGACCGACATGTGCACGACCTCGGCCGCATTCGCGACGAAGAAATCCGCGATCCGCGCCGCCGTCGGCGGCAGGTTGGCCCGCAGGGTCCGGAGCCGGTCGAGCGCGCCCTCGGGCGCGGCCGGCCTGGATTGCGTGTCTCTGGTCCCGGGTGAACTCATGCGGTCAAGGCAACGATGCCGGCCTGCGCGCGGCAAGGGACGCCCTCGCCCCAGCTCGGATAAACCCCGCCGCGCAGTTCGAAATAGCGCAGGCCGATGCGGCGCGCGCCTTCGCCATCCGTCGCGGGGTTGTCGCCGACCATCATCACGGCATGCTTGGGCAGGCCCAGCAGCGCGAGACCCGCCTCGAACAGGGCTGGCCCGGGCTTGCCGACGATGCGGTGCGGCACGGGGCCGGTGCAGGCCAGGATTGCGGCGAGCAACGCCCCGGTCTCGGGCACCACGGCGCCGTCGGGTCCGGGGTGGACGTGATCGGGATTGGCGACGACGAACTCCGCGCCGTCGCGCAGGGCGTTGGCGGTCTGCGTCAGCCGTCGATAGGAGAAGTGCCGGTCGCGCCCCAGAAAGACGACATCGGGCCGCTCGATGACCGGCTCCAGCCCCCGTTCGCGCGCATGGAGGCACAGGCTCCGGCTCGCCAGCATCGCGACGCGCGCCCGGGGCCGCCGCCTTGCGATCTCGTCCAGCGCCATCGTGCCGGCCAGGACGATCCGGCGTGGCGCCACGACCAGGCCCATCCGGCGCAGGCCGCGCGACAGCTCCAGCGGCGTGTGCTCAGCGTTGTTGGAGACGATGACGTAGCGGCCGTCGAGCTCATCCAGGAACGCCGCCGCGCCCGGCAGAGCGTGGCCGCCGCGAACCAGCGTGCCGTCGAGATCGACGAGGCAGCCGCGAATGTCCTGAAGCGAGCGCACCGCGCGAATCCAGCCTGACCGATTTGGGAGCCCTCTGCATGAACTGAGTTTTTCTCAGTGTCAAATCAGGCCGCGCTGAGCTTGTTTCATCCTGCTGTCATGAAGCACGGCCTAAAACGGCATCGCAGCCCAGCAGCAGAGGGGGACGTCATGCTCGAATTCCTCGGCGGCCGGATGCTGCGGATGGCGATCACGCTCTGGGCCATCGTCTCGGTAGTCTTCATCGCCACGCGTCTGACGGGCAACCCGATCGACTTCCTGATGCCGGACGGGCTCGACGCCGCCTCGCGCCGCGAGATGATCGCCTATTGGGGCCTCGATCGGTCCCTGCTCGAGCAGTACGGCCGGTTCTGGCGCTCGCTGCTCTCCGGTGATTTCGGGCTGGGGCTGATGGAGCGTCGCCCGGTCGCGACGATCTTCACGGAGCGGCTCTGGCAAAGCGCCTCGCTGCTGCTCGCGACGCTGGCGCTGACCATCGCCGTCGGCGTCCCGACCGGAATCCTGGCCGCTTTGTGGCGCGGACAGGCGCGCGGCTCGGGCCTGCTCTTCATCGCGTTTCTGGGCTACGCCATCCCGAATTTCGTGCTCGCGATCCTGCTGCTGCTAGTGTTCTCCTACACGCTGCACTGGCTCCCGAGCGCAGGCTCAGCCTCGCTGGCGCACTATCTGATGCCCACGGTCGCGCTGTCGGCCTATTTCGTCGCGGCGCTGGCGCGCTACACCCGCAACGCCATGCTCGACGTCCTCTCCGAAGACTACATGCGCACGGCCCGCGCGAAGGGCCTGCCCGAGCGCGAGATCATCCTGCGCCACGGCCTGCGCAACGCGCTGATCCCGGTCATCACCGTGCTCGGCCTGCAGATGACGACGCTCGTCTCGGGCGCCGTCGTCGTCGAGACCGTGTTCGCCTGGAACGGCATCGGCGACCTGCTTGTCGGCGCGACGCTGCGACGCGACTACCCCGTGCTGCAGTTCGGCGTCCTCGTCGTCGCGAGCGCCGTCATCCTCGTCAACCTGCTGATCGATATGGCCTATGCGCTGGTCGATCCGCGCGTGCGACTGGCCGGGAGCTAGTACCGCCATGGCCGACGTCCTCGACGGCAAGCGTGTTCTGGCCCAGCCCCCGCGGCGACTGCTGCGCTGGCCGCGCGGCGTCAGCCCGCTGGTCGCCGCCGCGGGGCTGCTGGCGCTCGCTCTCGTCCTGCTGGCGGTCCTGGCGCCCGCACTCGCGCCGTTCGATCCCGACCAGCAGAAACTGCTGGCCCGGCTGAGGCCGCCGCTGGGCTTCGAGCGCGCCAACCCGGCGCATTGGTTCGGCACCGACCAGCTCGGGCGCGACCTGCTCTCGCGCTGTCTCTACGGGCTGAGGCTGACGCTGGCGCTGGCCTTGTTCGGCACGCTGATAGGGCTCGCCATCGGCGTCTCGCTCGGCCTCGTCGCAGGTCTGCTGGGTGGATGGGTGGACATGCTCATCATGAGCGTCGTCGACATCAAGCTGTCGCTGCCGTTCACGCTGGTCGCGCTTCTGGTCGTCGCGCTCGCGGGCACCGACACCGCCGTGCTGATTGGCGTGCTCGGCATCGCCTATTGGGCGCATTTCGCCCGGCTCGTGCGGGCGCAGGTCATGGCCTTGCGCGAACTGCCCTTCGTCGAGGCCGCGCGCGCCGCCGGCGCCACGCGCTGGCACATCGCCACCGTCCACATGCTGCCCAACATCGTCTCGCCCGTGGTGGTGATGGCGAGCCTGAATTTCTCCAACCTGATCCTGCTCGAATCCGCCCTGTCCTTCCTTGGCCTCGGCGTCCAGCCGCCGACCGCGACGCTCGGCTCGATGGTCGGTCAGGGGCGCGACTACATGGCCTCCGCCTCCTGGATCGTCGCAGTCCCCGCCCTGCTGATCGTCCTCGTCAGCCTCGCCGCCATGCTGCTCGGGGATTTCCTGCGCGACCGCTTCGACGTGCGTCTGCAGGAGCGCTGACGCAACGCTCCCATGCCTGCCACCCCTCCCGTTCGTCTGACAAAAAGGGCCCACGCCATGCTGAAAACCCTGCTCAAGACCGCGCTCGCCACAGCGCTCGCCAGCACTGCCCTGACCGGCCTCGCCGCGGCCCAGGAGCTGAAGGTCGGCGTCCAGAACATGGCGCCCTGGCTCGACCCCGGCCGCGACTTCTCCAATGTCGGCTCGCAGTTCTATTTCAATGCGTTCGATCCACTGATCGGCAAGGATCCGTCCAAGGCCGAGAGCGTCTGGCAGCCCGGCATCGCCACGAGCTGGACGCAGGTCTCACCGACGCAGATCGAGCTGAAGATCCGCCAGGGCGTGACCTTCCACAACGGCGACCCGATGACCGCCGAGGACGTGGTCTTCTCCTTCGACCGCATCATCAACTCGACCTTCCCACCCTACACCGTGCGCAAGCGCGACACGCTGCCCAACATGGCCAAGATCGAGGCCGTGGACGCCGAGACGATCCGGATCACCGCGACGAAGCCCGAGCCGCTGTTTGAAACCCTGCTCAACGTGCAGCAGGGCATGATCGTGCCGAAGAAATACATCATGGCCCTGACCGGCGACCCGAATGTCGCCGAGCCCAGCGATTTCGAGGCTTTCGCGCTCAAGCCCGTCGGCACCGGCCCCTACAAGATCAGCGAGTTCATTCCCAACCAGCGCCTGGTCTATGAGCGCCATGACGGGTTCTGGGGCGAGAAGGCCCCCTTCCAGAAGGTAACGGTCCAGCGCATCCCGGAGCTTTCGGGCCGCCTGACCGCGCTGAAGAACGCCGAGGTCGACCTCGTCACCAACATCCCGCCCGATCAGCTCGACCCGATCGCATCCGATGCGAAGCTCAAGGTGGAGGGCATGCAGACGCCGCTCTTCCACGTCGTGATCTTCAACACCCAGAACCCGAAGATGGCCAACCCGAAGCTGCGCCAAGCGCTGTCCTACGCGATCGACCGCAAGACGCTGAACGAGGCGCTCTGGTACGGCAAGGCGAAGGTGCCGACCTCGCACACCTTCGCCCAGTTCGGCCCGCTCTACATGCCCGAGCTCGCGACCTTCGAGTACGATCCCGCCAAGGCCCGGGCGCTGCTGAAGGAAGCCGGCTACGACGGCATGCCGATCCGCTACGACATCCAGGCGGCCTACTACACCAACGGCCTACTGGCCGCCCAGGCGATCCAGGAAATGTGGGGCGCCGTCGGCGTGAAGACCCAGCTCAACGTCACCGAGCAATGGACCGGCTCGGACCCGACCATGATGGCGCGCGGCTGGTCGAACCCGATGTATTTCCCCGATCCCGCCGGCGCCTTCGGCATCATGTGGGCGCCGACCGGCAACTCCGCCTCGGAAGGCCGCTTCAAGGCCGACGACGCCTATATCGCGCTGTGGGAGAAGTTCCGCTTCTCGACCGACCTCACTGAGCGCAAGCAGGCCTATGCCGGGCTGATGCAGGCGATCAAGAACGATCCGCCGGTGCTGCCGCTGTACCAGCCCTACGAATCCTACGGCATGAAGCGCTCGCTCGCCTGGCGTCCGCTGCCCGGGCACATCCCCTATGTGCTCGACTTCCGCGCCGGCCGCATCACGCTGGCTGCCCGCTGAGCCCGACCCGGGAGGGGCCGGCCGCGCCGGCTCCTCCCCATCCCGCCTCCCGTTCCAGCGAGCCCATCATGAGCAAAGCCATTCGTCTGGCCTTCGTCGCCGATATCCACCACGGACAGGACAGCTTCACCAAGCTGGGCACGCATGCCCTGGGGCTGATGTCGGAGTTCAGTCGCTTCGTCGCGGACGCACGGCCAGACGCCGTGATCGACCTCGGCGACCGCATTTCCGACTGCGACCATGCGACCGATCTGCGGCTCGAGCAGGAGGTCGCGGAGGCCTTCGGACCGATCGAGGCGCCCCGCTATCATCTCTGCGGCAACCATGATCGCGACCACCTCACGGTCGCCGAGAACGAGGCGATCCTGCGCCAGCCTCTCAGCCATCGCGTCGTCGATCTCGGCGGCTGGCGGCTCGTTCTCTGGGCAGCCGATTCCCGCATCCACCGGCCCGGCGGTTTCGTGCTGCGGGAGACGGACCTGCTCTGGCTGGCGGCGACCGTCGCCGCCGCCGACCGGCCGCTGGCGATCGTCAGCCATGTGCCGATCTCCGGCCATGCCCAGACCGGCAACTACTATTTCGAACGGAATCCCACATTCTCGACCTATCCGGGCGCCGAGCGCGCCCGTGCCGTGCTGCGCCGTGCGAGCGTGCCCGTGGTCTGCGTGTCCGGCCATGTGCACTGGAACACGCTGACGACCGTCGACGGCATTCCCCATCTCACCCTGCAGTCCCTGACCGAGAGCTTCACCACCATGCCGGAGCCCGCGGCTGCCTGGGGCCTGCTCGAACTCGACGAGACGATTGCCTGGACAGCCTTCGGCAAGGATCCGTTCTCCGCGCGGATCGAGGCCGCGCAGACGCAGCGGCGTTGGATGACGCCGCTCCAGCCCTTCGACGAGCATCCGGAAATCCGCCAGCGACACCTCGCTCAGGCCGCGGAGTAACGCGGGCGCGATCCTGTATCAGACAATCTGTCAATCAGTTGACAGGTGCTGATTTCTATACGACATCTTCCAGCGGAAAAGGCCCAGAGAAGGCCGTTGCTCAATGGAGGAATCGATGTCGTATTCGTCGCTTGGTCGCGGTGTCAGCCGCCGCACTCTCATGATCGGCGCCGCCGGCGCCATCGCCGCGCCCCATGTCATCCGGGACGCGGTGGCTCAGGGCAAAGCCGTCAATGTCGGCGTGATCCTGCCGCTTTCGGGCGCGAACGCCCAGTTCGGCGTGAATTCCCGTAACGGGATCGAGCTCGTCGCCGACGAGATCAACGCCGCCGGCGGCATCAGGTCGCTCGGCGGCGCCCGCATCAATCTCGTCATCGCAGATTCGACCTCGACCCCGACGACCGCCGCCAATGTCGCCCAGCGCCTGCTCACGCAAAACGACGTCGTCGCCATCCTCGGCGCCTTCGCATCGTCGCTGACGATCGCGATCTCGGAGGTCACCGAACGCCGCGGCGTGCCGCTCCTGACCATGTCCTTCTCGGACCAGATCACCGGGCGCGGCTTCGAGAACATCTTCCAGGTCGTCGCCAAGGCCTCGGTGATCGGCAAGGCGCAGTTCGACGGCACGGCCGCCATCGCCGCCAGCGCGGGCCAGAAGCTCGAGCGTATCGCCATCATGTATGAGGACACCGCCTATGGCACGTCTCAGGCCGCCGGCCTGCGCGAGGGCGCCAAGGCGGCCGGCGTCCAGATCGTCATGGATGACGCCTATCCGCTGGGCATCACCGACGTCACCCCGCTGATCAACAAGCTGCGCGCCTCGGGCGCCCAGGCGGTGTTCCCGGTCTCCTATCTCAATGATTCCTTGCAGATCATCCGCGCGATGCGCCAGCAGCGCATCACGATCCCGGCGATCGGTGGTGCGGCCGGCTACGTCATTCCCGATTTCGAGAAGGGCCTCGGCGAATTCGCCGAGGGGGTCCTGTCGATCTCGCCGGCGAATTACGACCTCGCCCCAGAGCTAACCGAGCGCTTCCGCAAGCGCTTCGGCTATTTCATGGTCCACGAGGCGCTGGAGCATGCCGTCTGCATGGATGTGCTCGCCCAGGCGATGGAGAAGGCCAAGTCGGCCAAGCCCGACGATCTGCGCAAGGCCTTGCAGGGCGCCCGCTTCGAGGGCGGCTGGACCAAGGCGATGACCGGCGGCGCCGTCCAGTTCGACAAGACCGGCCTCAACACGCTCTCCGTCCCCGTCATGGTCCAGTGGCGCAACAAGGAGCTCGTCACCGTCTGGCCCGCCGACGTCGCCAAGGCCAAGGCGGTCTGGCCGGGCTGAGGCGACGGCCCGGCAGCGCGGCGAGAGGCGGAGAACGACGATATGGCGGTGGTTCAGGCCATCCTGGATGGATTGATGATCGGCGGTGTCTACGCCGTCATCTCGATTGGACTGACGCTGGTCTTCGGCGTGATGGGAATCGTGAATTTCGCGCAGGCGGAATTCCTGATGCTGGGCATGTTCGTCGCCTACTACGCCTGGGCCTGGCTCGGACTCGATCCGCTGCTGGCGGCGCCGCTCGCCTTCGTCGTGGTGTTCCTGCTCGGCGCCGCGATCCAGCGCGTGCTGATCCGGCGGGTCCTGAAGGCGCCGGAAGTGGCGCAGATCTTTCTCACGGTCGGCCTGCTGATCGTGCTCGAGAATGCCGCGCTGCTGATGTTCGGATCGGGCTTCCGCTCGGTCTCGACTCCCTACCAGACCTCGTCGCTGCAATTGGGCCCGCTGTTCATCTCCGTGCCCTATCTCGCTGCCTTCGCCATGTCGGTGGCGTCAGGGCTGGCGCTGTGGCTGTTCCTCAAGTCGAGCTGGTTTGGCCGCGCGATGCGCGCGACCGCGCAGGACCCGATGGCCGCGCGGCTGATGGGCATCGACGCCGACCGCATGCACATGCTGGCCTTCGCGCTAGGCGTCGGGCTCACCGCCTTTGGCGGGGCCGTGATCCTGCCCTATCTGACGGCCTCGCCGACGGTCGGCACGCAATTCGCCGTGCTGATGTTCACCGTCGTGGTGCTCGGCGGGTTGGGCTCGGTCGCCGGCGCCGTGGTCGGTGGGCTGGCTGTCGGCATCATCCAGTCGCTCTCGGCGCTGGTCTTCCCGATCCAGCTCCAGAACCTCGTCCTCTTCGTCGTCTTCATCGCGGTTCTGGCCTTCCGGCCCAAGGGCATGCTGGGAGCGGCGCGATGAGCGGCCTCTCGCCCCGGCACTGGGCCGGGCTCGCGGTGCTGGCGGCCTTCGCCATCGCCCTGCCCTTCGCCTTCGAGCCACGCGGCTACGGCATCCGCATCCTTTGTCTGGCGCTGCTGTTTGCCGCCATGGCTCAGTCCTGGAACATCGTCGCCGGCCTCGCCAACCAGATCTCGCTCGGCCATGCCGCCTTCTTCGGCATCGGCGCCTACACCTCGACGCTGCTGCTGATCCATTTCGGCATCACGCCCTGGCTCGGCATGATCGCGGCAGCAGTGCTCGGCGGCGCCGCCGCGCTGCTGATCAGCCTGCCGACGATGCGCCTGCGCGGCCATTACTTCGCGCTGGCGACGCTCGCCTTCGGCGAGGTGATGCGGGTGATCGGCAACAGCTGGGGCGGGCTGACGGGCGGGCCGGTCGGCATTTCCGTTCCCTTCGCGCAGCCGAGCCTGGCACTGATGCAGTTCCGCGAGACGCGCTCCTCTTACTGGCTGATGCTCGCGGCGCTCGTACTGGTGACGCTCATATTCGTGGCGATCAAGCGCAGCCGGCTCGGCTACCGGCTGCGCGCGATCAAGGAAAACGCTGACGCCGCCGAGGTGATCGGCGTCGACACCACCCGCACCAAGATCATCGCTGCGGTGATTTCGGGCGCGCTGACGGCGGCGCTCGGCACGCTCTACGCGCAGTTCCAGTTCTTCTTCGATCCCGACACCGTCTTCGGCGTGGCCTCGGTGTCCGTGCGGATGGCGATGATCGCCATCGTCGGCGGCATCGGCACGGCAGCCGGCCCCATCCTCGGAGCCCTCTTCGTGATCCCGCTGGAGGAACTCGCCAACCAGGTCTTCTCGGCGCAGGCCGCCGGGCTGTCGCAGCTGGTCTTCGGTCTGCTGCTGATCCTGGTCATCCTGATCGAGCCGCGCGGCTTCATGGCCATCGGTCCCCGGCTTCAGCGCCTGTTCGGCAAGGGAGATCGCCGATGAGCGCGCCGCTTCTTGAGGTGTCCGGTGTCGGCAAGCGCTTCGGTGGCCTGCAGGCGCTCTCGGATGTCTCGCTTGCGGTCGAGGCCGGCGAGATCGTCGGGCTGATCGGCCCCAATGGCGCCGGCAAGACGACGCTGTTCTCGACGCTGGTCGGTCTGCACCGGCCCGAGAGCGGGTCGATCCGGCTCGATGGGCGCGATCTCGTCGGCCTCAAGCCGCACAAGATCGCCGCCGCCGGGATGGTGAAAACCTTCCAGAACGTCGCGCTGTTTCTCGATTCCTCGGTTCTCGACAATGTCCTGACCGGCGGGCTGATGCGCCATTCCATCCCGGACGCGCGCGCGCTGGCGCGCCGCTGTCTGGAGCGCGTTGGCATCGGCGCGATCACCGACAAGCTCGCGCGCGACCTCTCCTTCCCGGAGCGGGCGCGGGTCGAGGTGGCGCGTGCGCTGTGCACCGAGCCACGGGTGCTGCTGCTCGACGAGGCGATGGCGGCGCTCAACCATGCTGAGATGGACGCGTTTATGTTGCTGCTGCGGCAGCTGCGGGAGGAAGGGCTGACCCTGATCGTCGTCGAGCACCATATGCGCGCCATCATGTCGCTCTGCGACCGGCTGGTCGTGCTGAATTTCGGCCAGATGATCGCGACAGGCACGCCAGAGCAGATCGCGCGGGACCCTGCCGTCGTCGAAGCCTATCTCGGCCGGTCGGCCGCGTGAGGATACCGGTGATGACGCACCCCTCCGCGCTTCTGTCGATCTCCGGCCTCCACGCCGGCTATGGCGCCATGGACGTGCTGCACGACGTCTCGATCGAGGTCGGGGCTGGCGAATTCGTCTGCGTGATCGGCGCCAACACGGCGGGCAAGAGCACGCTGCTGCGCACGATCTCGGGGCTCGTCGCCGCTCGCGGCAGCATCCGCTTCGACGGCACGGAGCTCGTCGGCCGGCCCTCGCATGACATCCCCGCACTCGGCATCGCCCATGTGCCCGAGGGCCGCCACGTCTTCCCCGAAATGACGGTCGAGGAAAACGTCATGCTCGGCGCCTATGCGGTGCGCTCGGCAAGCGATCTGGCTGCGAGGCGGGATCGGGTGCTGACGATGTTTCCCCGGCTGCGCGAGCGGCTGGGCCAGCTCGCGGGCACCCTTTCGGGCGGCGAGCAGCAGATGGTCGCCATCGGCCGCGCCCTGATGCTCCAGCCCCGTTTGCTGCTGCTCGACGAGCCGAGCCATGGCCTGGCGCCCAAGATCGTGGACGAGCTTCACGACACCTTCCTCGCCGTCAGCCGCACGGGCACGTCGATCCTGCTGGTCGAGCAGAACACCACGCTGGCGCTCTCCGTCGCCGGGCGCGGCTATGTGCTGGAAAGCGGCCGGGTCGTGCTCTCTGGCACCAGCGCGGAACTCTCCGGAAACGACGCCGTTCGCAGCGCCTATCTCGGGCTCTGACGGCCCCTCCCCCCAACCACTCCACGAAAGGTCAGTCCGATGTCGCACAGCGATCAGTTCAACAAGGGTCTCGAAGTTCGCCGCAAGGTCCTGGGCGCGGACTACGTCGACGGCAGCCTCGCCAAGGCCGACGACTTCATGATGGCGTTCCAGAACATCACCACCGAATGGTGCTGGGGCTATGCCTGGACGCGGCCGGGCCTGGAGCACAAGACGCGCTCGATGCTCAACCTCGCCATGCTGACGGCTTTGGGCAAGCCGGCCGAGCTGAAGCTCCACGTCAAGGGCGCGCTCGCCAATGGCGTCACCGTCGACGAGATCAAGGAAATCCTGCTGCACGCCACGGTGTATTGCGGCATCCCGGCCGGCCTCGACGCGTTCAAGGCCGCCCATGAGGTGCTCAAGGCCGAGGGCGCCGTCCCCACCGACAAGTGAGATGACGATGCCCGCCTGGGAGGTCTTCGCCCTGCGCTATGCCGTGCATGAGCGCCGGGCCTTCGAGAACTTCATCCGCGCGCCTGATCCGCACGACGCGCCCATGCCCATGGACTATTTCGTCTGGGTGGTACGGCGCGGCGAGCGGGTCATCGTGGTTGATACGGGCTTCACCCCCGAGGGTGGAGCCAAGCGGGGCCGCACCCTGATCAGGCCGGTCGACGTCGCGCTGCGGCAGCTCGGCGTCGACCCCGGGGCGGTGGAGGACGTGGTGATCACCCATCTCCACTACGACCATGCCGGCAATCTCGATCTCTTCCCGAAGGCGCGCTTCCATCTCCAGGAGGCGGAAATGGGCTTCGCGACGGGCCGGCATATGTGCCAAGCCTGCATCCGCTACCCCTTCGATGTCGAGGATGTCGTGCGGATGGTGCGCGCGGTCTATGCCGACCGCGTCGTCTTCCACGATGGCGATGCCGAGCTCGACGATGGCCTGAGCCTGCACAAGGTCGGCGGCCACAGCGCCGGCCTGCAGATGGTCCGCGTCGAGACCGCGCGCGGCCCGCTCGTGCTGGCCAGCGACGCCGCGCATTTCATGGCCAATATCGAGCGGCAGAACCCGTTCCCGATCTTCTTCGACCTCGGCGCGCTGGCGCAGGGCTGGCGCGCGGCGCGCCGACTGGCCGGCGCGGAGGAGCGCGTCATCGCGGGTCATGATCCGCTGGTGCGGGAGATCTATCCTGCCGTCGAGGGCTCGGAGGGCGAGACGGTTGCCCTGCATCTGCCGCCGCTGCGCTGAAGCGCGGCAAGCCATCCCGGGCCCACCCCTTCATTCCGGGGCGGCGCGAAGCGGCGAGCCCGGAATCCATGCACACCGCCGCTACCGGTGTGGCTTGTGGCATCCGCCCCCTGGATCGACTGTCGTGTTCATGGATTCCGGGCTCGGGCCTTACGACCCGCCCCGGAATGACGGCGTGGTTCAACCCCGGACTAGCCGGCTCTCTCACGCCCGACATGAGCCAGCGCCGCCAGGAGATGCGGGCGGAACAGGTCGGGGTGCTCGCACATCGGGAAATGGCCGAGCCCCTCCATGACGCGCAGATCAGCGCCGGGGATCAGCGCGGCGAGCTTCGCTCCGTCCTCCGGCGTCGCCGAATAGTCGTAAGTGCCGCAGAGCAGCGAGACCGGAGTGCGCGCGGCGTCGATCCGGGGTGCCACCTCTGCCCCATCGAACTCGTCGGAATAGAAGGCGAGGTCGCCGGCATAGATCTCGGGCGCGCCCTGCGAATAGATCCAGGAGGCCCGGCGCCGGCTGTCGATCGGGCTGGTCGGGCTCATCAGTCCGCGGACGAAGGCGGCATTGTGCAGCCCGGCATGGACGCCAACATGATGCTGGAACGGGTTGCGCCGTCCCTTGGAGCGGAAGGGCGGCTCGATCGCGATGACGCCCGCGACGAGGTCCGGCCGCTCGGCGGCCAGCAGCAGCGCCAGCGCCGCGCCCATCGAGCCTCCGGCGACGATCGCCTTCTCGCCGATGACCTGCTCGATGATCGCCGCGCACCAGCCGAGATAGCGCTGGCCGGAGAGACGATAGGGCTCTCCCAGCCAGCCTTCGGGCGGCATCGAGCGGCCGTGGAACGGCATGTCCGGCGCGATCATGCGCCAGTCCGCGGCGAGCGCGACATCGGCCAGTTGTCCGTGGAACTGGCGGCCATCCGCGCCGGCCGTGTGCAGGAACAGGACCGGCCGGCCGCTTCCGGCGCACTCCACATAGATCTCGGCTGCGCCTTCCGGCAGGGCGACCCGGTGATAGCGCCCTTCGATCTGGCTCATCCACCGGGTGACGGTGGGCGCTGGAGCTGCGGGCGACAGCACGACGAGCTCGAAGAGTCGTTCGATCACCGCCCGCGCCTGGGCGATCAAGAGCGGGGAACCCGAGAGGGTGAAGGCCGGGTTGGCGATCGCCAGCGCGGTGAAGGCCTGGAAACGCGGCGGCGGCGGGACGACCAGCAGCTTGGCCCACTCGTCCTCGGCGGCAGCCAGCACGATGTCCGGCGTGGCATTGCCTTCGAAGACCACAGCGCCGTCGTCGAGCCTCAACAGGATGTCGTCGCCGGCGCCTTCGATCCGCAGCACGGCGACAAGCCCGGCGCCGAGCCGGCGCAACTCGGCGTCACCGCTGGCAGACGCGATGCGGGCCCGCAGGCCCATCAGCCGCGCGTGCCGGCGTCGGCCAGCGCCTGGAGATGGCGATGGATCTCGGTGTGGTCCGCCTGCATGCCGAGCCCCGCCTTGGCGTTCTCCCAGAGCGTCGCAACGGACTGGATCTGCGGCAGCGGGAGGTCGAGGTGATCGGCCAGATCGGCCGCGATGCGCAGATCCTTCGCCATCAGAGCGAGTGAGAAGCCCGAGTTGAAGGCCTCCGAGATCACGAAGGGCTTCATCTTCACTTCGGTCGAATTGTTGCGCCCGGTGGAGGCGTTGAGCACGTCGACGATCGTTTCCGGCGCGAGGCCGAATTGGCCGCCGACGAGGAGGGCTTCGCAGGCCGCGACCAGCCCGGCCGCCGAGACGTAGTTATTCAGCGCCTTCATCGCGTGACCGGAGCCGATCGGCCCCGTGGCGAAGATCGACTTGCCCATCGCCGCGAGCACGGGCCGGGCACGCTCGACCGCCTCGGCCGGGCCCCCGGCCATGATCGCGAGCGATCCGTCGATGGCGCGTTTGACTCCACCCGACACCGGCGCATCGATCAGCATGAGCCCCAGCGGCTCCAGATCGGCGGCGAGGCCAACCGTATCGGTCGGCGCCGACGAGCTCATGTCGATCACGAGCGCGCCCTTCGCCAGAGCGCGTGCTGCGCCCGCCCCCAGCAGCACGTCGCGCACGATGGCGCCATTGGGCAGCATGGTGATCAGTATCTCGGCGCCGGCGGCCGCTTCCGTGGCGCTGGCGAAGGCGGATCCGCCGGCCTCGACGAGCGCACGCCGGGGCGTGTCGGCCGGGTCGGCCCCGCGGACGGGGAAGCCCGCCTGGATCAGGCGGCGCGCCATCGGCAGGCCCATCTGGCCCAGACCGATAAAGGCGATGGTGGCGGGGGTGCCGGCTGCGTCAGACATGCTTCATTCCTCCAACGCGGCACCACGGCGGCGCAGCGTCGGCCGGATTTCTGAGCGCTATCAGACAATCTGTCAATTCACGGATCAGCCGTGAGCCGGTTCCCGCGCCAGAACGGCGAGGGCGACTTTTGCCGCCATGGCGATGTGATGCTTGCAGGCCTGCTCGGCACGGGCGCCGTCCTTGGCCGCGATGGCGTCGTAGATCGCCTCGATCTCGGCGACGCTGTCGTCGAGCCGGCCCTGCTGCGTCATCGAGGTGAAACGCAGAAGGGTGATGCGGTTGTGAAGCATCGTCAGCGACTGCTTCACGAAGACATTGCCGGCGCCCTCCATCAACACGCTGTAGAAGCGCGTCTTGGCGGCGACGAGCTGGGCGCGGTCGCCGTTTTGCGCCGCGAGGCGAAAGCCGGCCACCGCCTGCTTCAGCTCCGCGACCGCCTCCTCGCTGCCCTGCTCGGCAAAGGCGCGGCCCGCGAAGCCCTCCAGCAGCGCCCGCACGTCATAGAGCTGCCGCGCCTCGTCGAAGTTGATCGAGGACACCTCGGGCCCGCGATGCGGGACCGTGACGACGAGACCTTCGGCCTCGAGCTGCCGCAGCGCCTCGCGCACGGAGGTGCGGCCGACGCCGATCTGCTCGCAGAGTTCACGCTCGACGAGGCGCTGGCCCGGGCGGAAATGCCCTGAAGCGATCGCTTCCCGAATCCGGTCCTCCACCAGAAGGCGCAGTGTGGCCGCCTGCCGCGGGATGCGAAGATTCATTTCGGTCATGGACAGACACATTGCCGGCCCGAATGCCGCCGTCAATCTCCGCGCTTGACCTCGCGACTGGCAGATTGTCTGATAGCAGGCAATGATGCGAAAGAATTTCACGGGAGGATTGATGAAAACGCTTCTGCTCGGCTTTGCGGCCGCTGCCGTGCTGGCGATCACGCCAGCCACGGCGCAGACCTACCCGGCCCGCCCCCTCACCATGCTCGTGCCCTTCGCCGCGGGCGGCACCACCGACGTGCTGGCCCGTATCCTCGCGGAGGAGATGGGCAAAACGCTCGGTCAAAACATCATCGTCGAGAATGTCGGCGGCGCCGGCGGCAGGAGCGGGACGGAGCGCGTCATCCGGGGCGAACCGGACGGCTACACGATCCTGTTCGGCAATATGGGCCCGATGGCCGCCAGCAAGGCGCTGTTCAAGGATCAGCGCTACGATCCCCGCACGGATCTCGCACCCGTCGGTCTCGTGGCCGACGTGCCGATGGTCGTCGCCGCCAGCAAGAAGAGCGGGGCCACCGATCTGAAAACCTTCATGGCGAAGATCAAGGCCGAGGGCGACAAGGTGACCTTCGGCACCGCCGGCTTCGGCGCGACGTCGGACCTTGCCCCCCGTCTTCTCCTGCATCTGTCGGGGCTGAAAGCGACCGTCGTTCCCTACAAGGGCGCGGGGCCGGCGATCCAGGACCTCATCGGCGGTTTCGTCGACGGCGTCATCGACCAGACGGCGACCCTGTTGCCCCTGCACAGCGGCGGCTCGGTGACGGCTCTGGCGGTGACCGGCGACAGCCGGCTGCCACAGGCGCCCGACGTGCCGACCTTCGCCGAAGCCGGGTTCCCGGAGTTCGGCATGAAGGTCTGGAACGCGCTCGCCGTTCACAAGGACACCAGCCCCGCCATCGTGGCGCGTCTGGTAGCGGCGCTCGATACGAGCCTGTCCTCCGACTTCGTCGCCAAGCGGTTCGAGGCGCTTGCGGTACCCGTCCCGCCTGCCGCCATCCGCGGGCCGAAACATCTAGCCCAGCTGGTGAGCGCGGAGGTCGTTCGCTGGGAAGCCGTCCTGAAGGATGTGCCCAAGCAGTGACCGGGCATCCTGCCTTACCCCTTCGACGCCGCTGCGGAGGTGCGGCGCGGAGGGGTTGACGGCGTCCTGGAGGCGCGCAAGCTCTCGGCTCAGCGGCGCGATCATTGCAGGGGCACCGATATGGATGGTTATGTGCCATTGCGTGGCCGCACGCTGGTCAGCGGGCGCTGGGTCGTCGGTCATCGCCACGGCCGGCATGTGCTGATCGAGCGCGGCGAGGTCGTGTTCGAGGATGGCGCGATCGTCTTCGTGGGCCACGGCTTTCCGGGCGAGATCGCGCGCCGGATCGAGCGGCCCGACGCCCTGATCGCGCCCGGCTTCATCGATCTCGACGCCGTCTGCGATCTCGACACCGCCGTGCTGAGCCTCGACAACACGCCGTCCTGGCGGAAAGGTCGCGTCTGGCCGACGAGCTACATCGCACGCGGCCCCCGCGAGATGTATTCGGCCGACGAACTCGCCTTCCAGAAGCGCTACGGCCTGGCACAGTTGCTGCGCAATGGCATCACCACCGCATTGCCGATCGCTTCGCTGTTCTACCGGCAATGGGGCGAGACCTATCAGGAGTTCTCAGCCGCCGCCGAGGCTGCGGACGAACTCGGCATGCGGGTCTATCTCGGGCCTGCCTATCGCAGCGGTCACACCCAGGTCGACGAGGCCGGAACCGTCAGCCTGTTCATGGACGAGGCGCGCGGGCTGGCGGGTCTGGACGAGGCGGTCCGCTTCTGCCGCGACTGGGAGGGACGGGCCGGCGGACGGGTGCGGACGATGCTGGCGCCGGACCGGATCGAGAGCTGCACGCCCGAACTCCTGCGCCGGACGGCGGCGGCCTCGCGCGATCTCGCCGTGCCCCTGCGCCTGCATTGCCACCAGTCGCGCTTCGAGGTCGCGACGGTGATGGCGCGCCACGGCGTCTCGCCGTCCGCCTGGCTGGCTTCGCTGGGCCTGCTCGGCCCCCGGGTGCTGCTGCCGCACTTCACCGAATTTCCCGTCATCGACGGCGCTTCGACGCGCGAGGCCGATCTCGCCATGCTGCTCGCGTCGGATGCGACCATCGTCCACTGCCCTGTCGTGATGGCGCGCAACGGCGCGGCGCTGGACGGGTTTTCCGCATTGCGCGAGCGCGGCCTTCGCATCGGTCTGGGCACCGACACCTGGCCGCCCGACATGATCCTCAACATGCAGGTCGGGCTGATGCTGGGACGCGTGATGGCGCGCTCGGTGTCGCAACCGAGCAGCGCCGAGATGTTCGACGCGGCGACCTGGGTCGGCGCCGATGCGCTCGGGCGGCCCGATCTCGGCCGCCTCATGCCCGGCGCGCGAGCGGACCTGATCGCGATCGATTTCGGCCATGACGCCATCGGCCAGGTCATCGATCCGATCCAGACGCTGATGCAGTCGTCTTCCGGACGCGACGTGACGGACGTGATCGTCGAGGGCCGGCTCGCCATGGGGCATCGCGTCATCCCGGGATTCGATGCGGCGGCGGCCCATACCCGGGCGCAGGCGCAGTTCGACGGGCTGATCGCACGCTATCCGGAGCGCACCTTCGGCCATCCGCCGGTCACGGAGATCTTCCAGCCGAGCTACCCGCTGGAGCGTGCGCCATGACGTCGGCCGCGGCCGTCAGCATTCTCGGCAACGCCGTCGTCGTGCCCGTCGACGGCACGCGGCGTGTCATCGACAGCGGGCATGTCGTCGTCGCCGACGGCGCGATCCTGTCCGTCGGTGCGGGGCCCTGGCCGCACGACATCCCGCCTCAGGCCGAGCGCATCGATCTCGACGGCGCGATTCTCATCCCCGGACTGATCGACCTGCATCTGCACGCCGGCCACGGCCTGACCAAGAATCTCGGCGGCGATGTCGACAACTGGATGGCGACGGTCGGCGATGTCTATGCGCTGCACTCCGATGTGGAGTTCTGGGCCGCCGACGCCGCCCTCCAGGCGCTGGAGCGGCTGCAGGGGGGAACGACGCTGGCCGTGCCATTCTTCGGCGGCGGCGACAACGTCATGCGCAGCGAAGACCCGGTCTATGCGAACGCACATCTCGCCGAGATCGAGGCCAGCGGCCTGCGCGAGGTTCTGGTGATGGGGGTCGACAGGCCGCCCTTCCCGAAGCCGCGGCGCGACTGGCGCCAGGGCTCAGGCGAGGCGCACGCGATCAGCCTCGGCGACCAGATCGCTGCGATCGAGCAGGTCTGCGCAACCTGGCGCGGCGCGGCAGGCGGCCGGATCGACATCGCCGTCTCCGCACCCGTCGTCGCGGAGGCTGCGTTCCGGGAGGCGGATGCGGACAGCCGCATCGCGACGCAGGACATGCTTGCCGCCGCCTGGGACCTCGCCGGGCGCAGTCACAGCCGCCTGATCCAGGACGGCCATCGCGACGGCTCCGTCGCCTTTATGGCGGACGCGTTCGGGCTTTTCGACGCGCACTCGGTTCTGGCGCATTGCATCGATCTCACCGATGCCGACATCGCCACCTTCGCCGGCCGCGGGGCGGCGGCCGTCTATACACCGAGTTCCCTGATGGCCGTCTTCGGCTACTGCCCCGCGCCCAGGCTGCTCGGAGCCGGCCTGCGCGTCGGCCTCGGCACCGACGGCCCGGCGCCGGATCGTTCGCTCGACATGTTCCGCACGATGTTCATGGCGCATCGGCATCAGGCGATCCACTGGAAGGATCCCTCGGCCATCGACGCCTGGACCATTCTGGAGATGGCGACGCGCGGCGGTGCCGCCGCGCTGGGCCTGGCGGACAGCCTCGGCTCGATCGAGCCCGGCAAGCGCGCCGACCTCGTCGCCGTCTCGCGCCGCTCCGCCCGGCTCTATCCGCCCGACAGGCCTGTCGAACGGCTCGTCTTCTTCGCCCAGGCGGGCGACGTTTCCCATGTCATGGTGGACGGCCGGCTGCTGCTGCGAAACAATGTCCCGGTCAGCATGGACGCAGACGCCGTGCTCGACCGTGCCGCGCGCGCCTACAGCATGATGAAACAACGTGCAGGAATCTGAGGGCTGGTCGCCAGACGGCGCTTGACCAAAGTGCATGCAATTTGGCTATCCTGCCGCATGCAAGGTTTGTTTGCTCGAAGGGGGTGTCTCATGAACCGGATCGTCACGCTTTTGGCCGCCGCATCCGTGGCCGCCCTCTCCGCAACGGCAGCCGGCGCCAAGACGGTCCGCTGGTCGGCGCCGACCGACATCGCCACGCTCGACCCCTACGCCCAGACCGAGAGCTTCACCACAGCGATGCTGCACCATGTCTTCGACCCGCTGGTCAGGCGCGGCCGGACGATGCAGCTGGAGCCGGCGCTGGCGACGAGCTGGAAAACGGTCAAGCCCGACACCTGGCGCTTCGAGCTGCGCAAGGGCGTCAAGTTCCACAATGGCAACGCCTTCACGGCCGACGACGTTGTCGCCTCCGTGACCCGCCTGCTCGACCCCGGCGCCCGCGCGCGGGGCAACCTCTCGCAGGTCATCAGGGCGGAGAAGGTCGACGACTTCACCGTCGATCTCGTCACCAAGGGCCCCTACCCGCTCCTGTTGAACGATCTCGCCGGCATCTACATCATGGACAAGGAGTGGATGGAGCAGACCGGCTCGCTGAAGCCCGGCAACATCGCGACCGGCGTCACCACGGAAGCCTCGACGACCGCGATCGGCACTGGGCCGTTCAAGCTGGAATCCTTCAAGCCCGATGCCGGCACCAACATGGTCGTGAACCCCGACTGGTGGGACAAGCCCGAGCACAACGTCACCCGCATCGAGTTCAAGCCGATCAAGTCCGATGCCACCCGGGTCGCGGCGCTGCTGTCGGGCGAGCTCGACCTGATCGCCCCGGCCCCGCTGCAGGATCTCGCCCGGATCGGCGCCAACAGCGCCTTCAAGGTGATCGAGGAGCCGTCCCTGCGGCTGATTTTCCTCGGCTTCAGCCAGCGCGACGAACTCAAGACCATGCCGGGCGCGAAGAACCCGCTCAAGGAACTCAAGGTCCGGCAGGCGCTCTGGCACGCGGTCGATCTCGATGCGATCCAGAAGCGCGTGATGCGCGGCAAATCGCAGAACACGGGCACGCTCGTCGCCCCGCCCGTGCCGGGCTACGACAAGGCCAACGATACGCTGCCGGGCTATAGCGCCGATAAGGCCAAGGCCCTGCTGGCGGAAGCCGGCTATCCCGGCGGCTTCAAGCTCGGCCTCAACTGCCCCAATGACCGCTACATCAACGACGAGCAGATCTGCGTCGCCATCGCCGCGATGTGGAGCCGCATCGGCGTTCAGACCGAGGTCAAGACCGAGTCGCGGGCGACCTATTTCCCCAAGCAGGACCGTGGCGAGTTCGACGCCTTCATGCTCGGCTGGGCGACGCTGCCGCCGATGGACGGGTTCAGCGTGCTCTCGGCGCTGCTGACCGCCCAGAAGGACGGTTACGGCGGATCGAACGCGATGGCCTATAGCAATCCGGAGATCGAGCGGCTGACCCGCGAGGCCGCGATCGAGCTCGACGAGCCCAAGCGCCGCGCGCTGATGGTGCAGGCGCTGAAGGTGGCCAAGGACACCGTCGCCTATCTGCCGCTGCATCTGCAGCCGGTCGCCTGGGCGGCGCGCCAGGGTGTCGACGTGCCGCAGTTCCCCGACGAGTATGTCCGGCTCTGGTTCGCGCAGGTGAAGTGAGCCGACGCGACCACCGCAAGCGTCCGCCATGCTGCGCCTTCTCATCGCCCGCCTCGCCCAGGCCGTGCTCGTCATGCTCGCGGTCTCGGCGGTGTCCTTCGGGATGTTCCGCTTCGTCGGCGACCCCGTCTCGGCCTTGTCGCGCGAGAACGCGACCGTCGAGGAAAAGCAGGAGTTGCGCGAGGCGCTGGGTCTGGAGCGGCCGATCGTCGTCCAGTTCGGCAGCTTCCTCGGGCGGATCGTCCGGGGTGATTTCGGCATCAGCTACCGCAACCAGCGCCCGGTCGCGGCGCTGATCGCCGAGCGGCTGCCGGCGACGCTCGAACTGGTCCTGATGGCGACGCTTCTGTCGCTGGCGCTGGGCATCCCGCTCGGCGTGCTGTGCGCCCTCAAGCCGGACGGCATCGCGGCGCGGCTTGTCCAGGCGATTTCGCTGATCGGCATCTCGACGCCGACCTTCGTGACGGGGATCGTGCTGATCCTCACCTTTGCGGTGACGCTCGGTGTCCTCCCCTCGTTCGGGCGCGGCGAGACCGTGCAGATCGGCCCCTGGTCGACCGGGTTGCTGACACTGAGCGGGCTCAAGGCGCTGATCCTGCCCTCGATCACGCTGGCTCTGTACCAGCTGACGCTGATCATGCGGCTGGTGCGCTCGGAGCTGATCGACGTGCTCTCCAGCGACTATATCCGCTTCGCCCGGGCGCGGGGCCTCTCGCTGCGCCGCATCCATTTCAAGCTCGCCCTGCGCAATGCGCTGATGCCGGTGATCACGGTCACGGGGCTGCAGATCGGCTCGCTGATCGCGTTCGCCATCGTCACCGAGACGGTGTTCCAGTGGCCGGGGCTCGGCCTGCTCTTCATCCAGGCGGTCGGCTTCTCGGATGTCCCGGTGATGTCGGCCTATCTGCTCTTCGTCGGCCTGCTCTTCGTCCTGATCAACACGGTCGTCGACATGCTCTATGCCGTGGTCGATCCGCGTCTGCGCGTGAGGGCCGGCTGATGGGTTCGTTGTCCCGCACCCTGAGGCGCGTGCCGATCTCGGTCTGGCTGGCCGGCCTGCTGGCGCTCGTCATCATCGCGGCTGCGGCCCTGGCCCCGCTGATCGCACCGTTCGACCCGACGGACCTGACCAGCTTCAACCTGATCGACGCGGAACTGCCGCCGCGATTGTCGCCCGATGGCGATCCGCGCTTCCTGCTCGGCACTGACAATCAGGGGCGCGACCTGCTCTCGGCCATGCTCTACGGCGCGCGCGTCTCAATCCTGATCGGCGGCGGGGCGGTCGTCGTCGCAGCCGTCGTCGGTGTCGGACTCGGGCTGATCGCGGGCTATTTCGGCGGCTGGATTGATGCCGCGATCATGCGTTTCGGCGACATCATCCTGAGCTTCCCGACCATCCTGCTGGCGCTGCTGGTCGCCGGCGTGGCGCGCATGCTGTTCCCGGCGGCCAGTTCCGCCGAATGGGCGCCAATCATCCTCGTGGGCGCGATCGCGATCCATGAGTGGGTGCAGTATGCCCGCACCGTGCGGGCCGCGACCATGGTCGAAAGCGCGCGCGACTATGTCCGCGCGGTGAAGGTCATCGGCCTGCCGTCGCGCCAGATCATGCTGCGCCACATCCTGCCCAACATCATGGGGCCGGTGCTGGTGATCGCGACGATCAACCTCGCAGCCGCCGTGCTGACGGAGGCGACGCTGTCGTTCCTCGGGGTCGGCATGCCGCCCACCTACCCGTCGCTGGGCACGCTGATCCGGATCGGCAACGAGTTCGTCTTTTCCGGCGTCTGGTGGATCGCGCTGTTTCCCGCGCTGCTGCTCGTGCTGCTCGTGCTGGGCGTCAACATCGTCGGCGACTGGCTACGCGATCTGTTCAATCCCAAGCTCAGGGGGCGCGGATGACCCCGCCCGCCCCCATTCTCGCGATCGACCGTCTTCGCATCGAATACCCGCTGGCTGATGGCGGCGTCCTCACGGCGGTCGATGGCGCGACGCTGACGATCGCACCCGGCGAGATTCACGCGCTGGTCGGCGAATCCGGCGCGGGCAAGACGACGATCGGCAACGCCGTGCTCGGGCTCTTGGAGAAGCCCGGCCGGATCGCCTCGGGCACGATCGCGCTCGACGGCAAGCCGTTCGACCCGACGAAACCGGGCGAGGTTCGGCTCGGGCGTGACATCGGCGCCGTCTTCCAGGACCCGATGACGAGCCTGAACCCGCTCTTCACGATCGAGAGCCAGCTGGTCGAGACCCTGCGCGCCCATCTCCCGCTCGATCGCAAGGCCGCGCGCCTGCGGGCCCTGGAGCTGCTCAACGCCGTCGGCATTCCCGAACCCGAGCGCAGACTGTCCGCCTATCCGCATCAGCTCTCCGGCGGGCAACGCCAGCGCGTCGTCATCGCCTGCGCGCTCGCCTGCGAGCCGCGCCTGCTCGTCGCCGACGAGCCGACGACCGCGCTCGACGTCTCGATCCAGGCCCAGATCCTCGATCTGCTGCGCGGCTTGGCGGACAACCGCGGCATCGGCATCCTGCTCGTGACGCACAATATGGGCGTGGTGGCGCAGATCGCGGACACCGTCACGATCATGCATCGCGGGCACATCGTCGAAAGCGGGCCGGTGGCGCAGGTCCTTCGGAACCCCAAAGCGGACTACGCGAAGGCGCTGATCGGCGCCGTGCCGCGGATCGACGTCCGTCTCGACCGCTTCCCGATGCTGGATGGCGTGAACCAGGGCAGCGCGGAAGCCGCACGGACCCAATTGCGCGAGCGCGCCGGAAACGCCGGGATGGACGCGTCCACCCCGGACGCATCGGCTCCCCTGCTCTCGGTCGAAAGCCTGAGCGTCGACTATGGCGCGGGCTTCCTGGCCGGACGCGGCGCGCGCGCCTTCCGGGCGGTGGACGGCGTCAGCTTCGAGATCCGCACCGGAGAGATCTTCGGGCTGGTCGGCGAAAGCGGCTGCGGCAAGACCACGATCGCCAATGTCGTCGCGGGCCTACGCAAGCCGACGGGCGGCACGATCCGCTTCGACGGCAAGGTCATCGCGGGAGATGATGCGACGCCTCGCCTCGGCAAGGCCCGCCGCGCGATCCAGATGATCTTTCAGGACCCCTATTCCTCACTGAATGCGCGCATGCGGGTCGGCCGCATCCTGGCCGAGCCGATCCTGTTCTACGAGCTCGCCGCCACCCGTGCGGAGGCCGCCGCCGATGTTGGCCTGCTGATCGAGGCCGTCGGCCTGCCGCCTGAAACCGCGCAGCGCTTCCCGCACGCCTTCTCCGGCGGACAGCGCCAGCGGCTCTCGATCGCGCGCGCGCTCGGCGCCAGGCCCCGGCTGATCGTCTGCGACGAGCCGACCTCCTCGCTCGACGTCTCGGTCCAGGCGCAGATCCTCAACCTGTTGAAGGATCTGCGCGACGCGACCGGACTGACGCTGCTGCTGATCAGCCACGACCTCGCGGTGATCCGCCAGATGTGCGACCGCGTCGCGGTGATGCGCGCCGGCAAGATCGTCGAGATGGGGGCGGCGGAGGAACTCTTCGCCGCGCCAAAGGCGGACTACACGCGCCAGCTTCTGTCGCTCGTTCCCACGCTCGAGCGCATCCGCGGCGAAGCCTGATCGCCCGCCGCATCAAACAGAACAACGATGGCCTAAGGAGACGACCATGACCGACATCCTGATCCAGCACGGCGTCGTCGTGACGATGGACGGCACCCGCCGCGTCATCGAGGACGGCGCCGTCGCGATCAAAGGCGACCGCATCGTTGCGGTCGGCACGAGTGCCGAACTCGCGCTCAGCCATGGCGACGCCGCCACCATCATCGACGCCGCCGGCAAGATCGTGATGCCCGGCCTGATCGACGCGCACACCCATGCCGGCCACGGCCTGATCAAGACCATGGGCGGGGGGCGCAGCGACGAGTGGTACGAGGTCTGCAACACCGTCTACACGGTCGCCTCGACGCCCGAATTCTGGCGCGCGGAGGCGCAGCTCGCCGCGCTGGAGCGACTGCGCTTCGGGGTCACGACCGCGGTCGCGCTGCTGGGCGGCGGCGACACCATCATGCGCTGCGACGAGCCGGTCTATGGCGAAGCGCATCTCGACGGCGTCGCCGAAGTCGGGACGCGTTCGGTGCTGGCGGTCGGCGCGACGCGGCCGCCTTTCCCGCGCACCTATGCCCGCTTCGAGAACGGCGAGGCCAAGGAACACGCCACGAGTTTCGAGGACATGTTTGCCACCTGCCAGTCGCTGGTCGAGACGCAGCATGGCCGGCTCGGACAGCGGCTCAACATCGCGCTGATCACGCCGACGCTGCGGGCCGAGCACGAGGCCGGACTCAGCGCGTCGGATCTGGCGGATGCGCGCGCCCAGGGCCGCCGCATGTCCGATTTCGCCAAGGAAACCGGGCTCGTCTTCACCCAGGACGGGCACACCAAGGGCAGCGTCGCCTATGCGAAGGAGCTCGGCATTCTCGGTCCGCATGCGCTGCTGTCGCATTCGACGGCGCTGACCGACGAGGAGATCGCCATCGTCGCCGACACCGGCACCAACATCGTCCACAACCCGTCGGCCGTCGCATCGATCCTGGCGCGCTGCCCGGTGACGGAGCTGCTGGAGGCCGGCGCCAATGTCTGCCTCGGCTCGGATGCGACGGCGCCCGACCGCTCCGGCGACATGTTCCGCCACATGCAGCAATGCATGCACTACCATCGCACCTTCCATCATGATCCGAGCTGGCTGCCGCCGGGGCGCGTGCTGGAGATGTGCACGGTCGACGCCGCGCGCGCGCTCGGCATGGCCGACGAGATCGGCTCGCTCGAGGTCGGCAAGAAGGCCGACGTCGTGCTGCTCGACTGGCGCCGGCCGCATCTCTACCCGGCCAACATGCCGCTGTTCCGGCTGGTCTATTTCGCCAATGGCAACGACGTCGACACCGTCATCGTCGACGGGCGGATCGCGCTGCGCGGCCGCGTCGCGCAGTTCGTCAACGAGGATGCGGTCCTCGACGCGGCGCAGGCTCAGACGGAATGGATGCTCGACTACTGCGGATACCGGCATCTGCTGGAGACGCCGGCGAGCTTCTGGGGCCAGGTGCGCGCCATGGACCAGGTCGAGGCGCGCAGCCTGTCGGGGCTCAAGAAGAACTGAGCGTCGGCCTTTAGGGCGCCGGCCGCAGCGGCACCCCGTCGCGGGCGACGATGCGGCCGCCCTTGAGGACGCGGCGGTTGGGCGAGCGGTTGACGACCCCCTCGGCCAACGTTTCGCCGGGCAGGATCAGCAGGTCGGCGGCGCAGCCCATGGCGAGTCCGTAATCGGAAACCTCCATCAGCTTCGCGCCCTCGACGGTGCAGGTGTCGAGCGCGAGCCGGACCTCGTCGTCACGGCGGAGGTTGTTGCGCAGGCCGACGAGCACGGCGCGCTCCAGCATGTCGCCATTGCCATAGGGGTTCCAGGTGTCGCGGATGCCGTCGGAGCCGGCGGCGATGCGGATGCCGGCGGCGAGCATGCGCTTGACGGCGGGAACGGGGCGGCTGGCCGGAGCCGTGGTGACGATGGCGATGTCGAGTTCGGCGATCGCCTCGATCAGCGGATCGACCAGTGCCGGGTCGGGCGTGCCCAGGCAGAAGGCGTGGCTGACCGCGACCTTTCCTTTCATGCCGAGCGCCCGCGTGCGCTCGATGATGAGGTCCAGCGAGAAGGCGCCCATCTCGCCCGGCTCGTGGAGATGGATGTCGAGCGGCTTCCCATAGCGCTGGCAAAGCCCGAAGATCGCGTCGAGATGGCCCTTGGGGTCGCGGTCGATGCCGCAGGGGTCGAGCCCGCCGACGACCTCGCAGCCGGCTTTCATGGCCGCGTCCATGATTTCGAGCGTGCCCGGGCGGCGCAGCAGACCCGATTGCGGAAAGGCGACCAGCTCGATGTCGACGATGTCGCGCCAGGCGTCGCGCGTCGCCATGACGCCCTCGATGCCCCAGAGCCCATGCTCGGTGTCGACATCGACATGGCTGCGGATATGGGTCGCGCCGAAGACCGAGGCCCGCACCGCCTGCCGCGCCGACTGGCGGGCGGGCTCGATGTCGAGCCGCTTCTTGTTCATGCGCTCATTGTCGATCTTGTCGAGCAGGTTGGGGCCGACTTCGTTCACATACCAGGGCAGGCCAAGCAGGTTCTTGTCGAGATGGGTGTGCGCCTCGACGAGGCCAGGCACGACGATCTCGCCGCGCCCCTCCTCGACCGCGACGCCGGGCGCCGGCGTGATCGCCGGCGCGATGCGCGCAATGCGGCCATTCTCGATGAGGATGTCGGTCGCCGCGCCGCCATAGGGGCGGACGTCACGCAGCAGCAGGGAAGCCGTCATCAGCCCAACATCCTTTTCGCCGGCATTGCCTGGCCCATCACGTGACCGTCGGCAGACAACGCTTCATTGCATGCACAGCGATATCGCTATTGAATGCAGTTTGATCGGGCAAGCGGCTCGATGCCCGCGCGAGACGAAGGCGCTCATGCTGCGCCCGGACTCCCGAGGACTGTCACCCGCGAAATATGAGCCGGCTCTTGATGTTCAGCCCCGCCGCGGTCATCGTTGACGAAGGGGTATCGACGAGACTCGTCATTCAACCACAAGAGCCGTCAAGGCCATGTCATGAGCGCCGTCCAGCAAGGGCGGCTCGATCAGGGGAAACGCCATGCACAAATATCTACTAGGCCTCGCCGTCGTCGGCGCTTTCAGCGCCCAGGCCATGCCCTCCGCCCAGGCCCAGCAGGGCGAACTGGTGGTCTACTGCACCGTCCAGGAGGAATGGTGCCGTCCGATGGTCCAGGCCTTCGAGGCCAAGACCGGCATCAAGGTCTCGATGACCCGCAAATCCTCGGGCGAGACCTATGCCCAGATCAAGGCCGAGGCCGCCAATCCGCGCGGCGACGTCTGGTGGGGCGGCACGGGCGACCCGCATCTGCAGGCGGCCGAAGAGAAACTCACCGAAGAGTACCGGTCACCGATGCTGGCGCAATTGCTGCCATGGGCGGTGAAGCAGGCCGAGCAGTCGCAGTTCCGGACCGTCGGAATCTATGCCGGCGCGCTCGGCTATGGCGTCAACACCAAGATGCTGGCCGAGAAGAAAATCGCCGAGCCGAAATGCTGGGCCGATCTGATCAAGGCCGAATTCAAGGACGAGATCCAGGTCGCCGACCCGAATTCGTCGGGCACCTCCTACACCATGCTGGCGACGATGGTTCAGCTGATGGGCGAGGACAAGGCGTTCGCCTATCTCAAGGCGCTGCACAAGAACATCAACCAGTACACCAAGTCGGGCGCGGCGCCCGCCCGCGCGGCGGCGACGGGCGAGTCGATGGTCGGCATCGTCTTCCAGCACGACGCCGTCACCCAGGTGGCCTCCGGCGCGCCGCTCAAGGTGATCTCGCCCTGCGAGGGAACGGGCTACGAGATTGGCTCGATGTCGCTGATCAAGGGCGCCAAGAACCTCGAAAACGCCAAGAAGTGGTATGACTGGGCGCTGACGCCGGAAGCCCAGGAGATCGCCGAAAAGGCGAAGGCCTATCAGGTGCCGTCGAACACCGCCGCCAAGGCGCCGCCCGGCGCGCCCAACCTCGCCGAAACCAAGCTGATCGATTACGACTTCGCCAAATATGGTTCGTCGGTCGAGCGCAACCGCCTGCTGAAGAAGTGGGACGCCGAGGTCAAGACCGCACCGAAGAACTGATGGCGCGGCTGTGGGGCGGCGGCTGACAGCATGAAGCTCGATGGCTTCTCTTTGTTCTGGAGCATGGTCGGGCTGATCGCTCTTGCCATGCTGCCGGCGCTCAATGGCGATGCACGCTCCGGGTTGGCGCTCGCCGGCTCCGGGCATGGGATCGTTCTGGTCGCGTTCGCCGTCCTGACGAGCGCGCTCCTCCCGCAGTCCAGCCGTGCCCTCTCCTGGATGGGACTCGGCCTGGCAGTGCTCGCCCTGCTCGTGATCGGGATCGCCGGCTTCCGACCGCAGGCGCTGACGGGGCTCGGCCTGCTGCCCTCCCCGCAGCCGCTCAATATCGGCCCCGGGCTCGCCGTCGCCATTGCTTCGCTGGTGGCCCTCGCGGCGGGAGCAGCCGCCCGTCTCGGAGCGTTCCGCAACGACCGTTTCGTCGCGACCTGTGTCGCGCTGATCGGCGCGCTCGTCATCATCTTCGTGTTCTGGCCGGTGTCGCGGATGCTGGTCGAAGCCTTCGCCGGCAAATCCGGCCTCGTCTCGGGGCGGGAACTGTTCGACCGGCTGAGCGCACCCGACATCTGGAGCCTGGGCTGCTTCGGCGGTGGGCAAGCCTGCGGCGTGGCGGTGAATTCACTCGGGCTCGGGCTGCTCGTCGCCGGCCTGTCGACCGTCTTTGGCCTCGCCTTCGCGCTGCTGGCCACACGCACCAATGTGCGGATGCCCAAGCTCTTCGACGCGCTGGCGATCCTGCCGATCATCACCCCGCCCTTCGTCGTCGGCCTCGCGCTGATCGTGCTGTTTGGCCGCACCGGCATCGTCACGGTAACGCTGAGCGACTGGTTCGGGCTGCCGCGCACGCGCTGGATCTATGGCCTGCCCGGCGTCACCATCGCGCAGGTGCTGAGCCAGGCGCCCCTGTCCTTCCTCATCCTGTCGGGCGCGCTCAAGGCGCTCAGTCCGACGCTGGAGGAAGCCGCGCAGACGCTGCGCGCCTCGCGGATACGGATCTTCACGACCGTCACCCTGCCGCTGCTGGCGCCGGCGCTGCTCAACACCTTCCTCCTCGCCTTCGTGGAAAGCCTGTCGGATTTCGGCAACCCGCTGGTGCTCGGCGGTTCCTTCGAGGTCCTGTCGACCAAGATCTTCTTCGCCATCGCTGGGGCCCAGCACGAGCCGGCCCGCGCGGCGATCCTGGCGCTCATCCTGCTCGCCTTCACGCTGGCGGCCTTCGCCCTGCAGATGCGCCTGCTGGCCGGCGCTTCCTTCGTCACCGTCTCGGGCAAGGGTGATTCCGGCCTGCCCTCGCCCCTGCCCGACGCAATGCCAGCAGGGCTCTGGCTGATCGCCGCGCCCTGGATCGTACTGACCGTCGCCGTCTACGGCGTCGTCCTGATCGGCGGTTTCGTCGTCGATATCGGCCGGTTCGACCTCACGCCGACGCTCGCACATTTCCGGACCGGTTTTGCCGTCGAGGCCGGAGCGACGGGCCTTACCTGGCTCGGCTCGGCCTGGGATTCCTTCTGGGTCACGGTCTGGGTCGCCGGCATCTCGGCCCCGTTGACCGCCCTGGTGGGGCTGCTGACGGCCTATGTGCTGGCGCGACAGGAGTTCCAGGGGCGACGCGCCTTCGAATTCATGACGCTGTTGTCCTTCGCGATCCCCGGCACCGTCATCGGCATCTCCTACATCCTCGCCTTCAACGGAGCCCCGGGTGGGACCACCGCCACCCTCAAGATCCTCCACGCCCGCTTCGTCTTCCGCAACA